>Ga0129310_1000482_pt1 | contig 48767 bp, 51 predicted proteins | sample Go1ome_2_FD_94433 | JGI IMG/M metagenome (GOLD analysis project Ga0129310, IMG submission 94433) | Western lowland gorrila individual fecal microbial communities from Wisconsin, USA - Go1022A metagenome | ecosystem: Host-associated > Mammals > Digestive system > Large intestine > Fecal | place...
AATGTTCGAGCTATGCCACTGGCGGCTTTCGTAGATGTCTTTCATCAGCAGCCAAGTACCGTTGCAGCTATCGTCATAGACGCTGGACGGCTTGCCCTGATGGACGACGATGAAATCTTTGGCCGTACCGTTGACTTTGATTTTGACGATGCTGCCAACGGCCTTCGTGCCGAGCTTTACATTTGCCATTGTTACCTCCTTAATAAAATCAGGCCCACGGCAAAATGCCAATGGGCCTTGTGTTCTGAGCTGCGGCGGCGGTCATGGCCTTGTGCTGCTTCTTATAGATGCAGCGGCATTGACGGGCGCGTCACCGGTCTCGTGCGAGTTTATTCGAGTTGATTTTTCGGTGGATGGAAATTGTGCAGTTGAGCAATTTTTCCGGACGGTCGGCGTACTGGCTGCGCAAAGAATACGTATCGCCGTGGGCGGCATGGGCATCCCACGCATCAAAGCTCCGCAGGATTTCTTCCTTCGTCACCTCGCCTGCCGGGTATGTCTTTTCCTAATACGCCCAACTTTGAACGGTTGTTCAGCCATCAGAACTCCACCCTTGCCTGTTCGGAGTTCCACACACCGGTGACGGTCAGGCCGTCCAGACTGCCGAACGTGGCGCTGAACGGGTTCTTGGTCACGTTCGTGCCGAACTTCAGCTCAATGGCCTTGATGCTGGCGTTCATAGCTGCCACACTGGCGCGGATGTCGCTGTGGGCGTTCTCCGCACCGTTGTGGTTGTCTACGGCCGCGCTGATGCGCTGGTCGGTCTCGGCCTTTTTGTAGCCGTCCACTTCCCACCGCTGGCTCTCGGTCAGGTGGCCGTCTGCATCCAGCGTGGCAATGCCGCCCGGAATGCCGATCTGGTCAGTGCGGACAACATCTTCATGCATCCTTGCCGGTGGTCTTTGCGGCGTAGGTATCGACCAGAGCAGCCATGTTCAGGAAAGAGTAGGTGCAGCTGTCGGGGTTCTCACCCTTGACGGCCAGAACCATGACCGGCTTGCCGTCCAGCTTTGGGTCGGTGGCGCCGGGATAGGTGGTGTCGGAGAACTTGAACTTGCCGACGAACGCGGTCTTGGTCTGGTCGAGGAACAGCTCAGAGGGGAAGTCGACGGAGAATGCAGCGGAGCCGGTCTTGTCAGTGCTGGTGTAGAAGTTCACAGTGTTGCCGTCCACAGCCAGAGACTTGATGGCGGCGTTGGCGGCGGCCTGAGCCGGAGTAAAGGCATCCTTCTTGACGAAGGTCTTCTTGATCTCGGCGGTCAGGTTGCGGATGGTGGTCTTGGTAGAAATCTGCTTAGACATAGTAGTGTCCTCCTAAAATTATTTCAGCATATCAACGATTTCCTGCTGCGTTTCTTCCTCGTTCAGCAGGTCTTCGCTCGTCATAACGGTTTCTTTGCGGACAGTCAGCGCGTTTGCGCTGTCAAAGTCAAGGCCTTCGCCAATGCGGACGGCAATAGCGCCGCTCGCGTCACGCTTCAAGCCCTGACCGATGCTTACGCTACCGGTTTCACCCGAACCACCTCCTTTCCCGAACAGGGTTACGGTCGCCTGAATGTCTGCTTCCGGGATGCGCTGTGAAAAAAATCTGATGAAACCATCGTGCGTTTCGCACCCGTTCAGGACACCCGCTTTGGTCGTAGTATAGAAGCTGCCGGGAGATACAACGCCAACGGGTACAAGCTCACTGGTGCTGTCCGACAGTTCTGCATCATAGATACACTGGTAGTAATCCATACCACCGGCATTTTCGTAATCATCCTCGCTGTGGGCGGGCTTCCACCCGTCCGCTGCAAGAGTGAGTTCGTAGGAGCCATAGTAGCCGCCGCCCATACCGCCGTCCACCTGCTCCTTGATAAGGGCCTTGACCTGTTCTTCGTTCAGGATTTCCCCGGATTCAGACAGGTTCTTCACGGCAGCGCTGACCGCTGCCGTGATGGTCGCTGCATGGGCATCAGCGGCGGCGTTGTGCTTCTCAATTTCCGCCTTGACCATCTTTGCGAGAGCCTGCATCTGCGGGTCAACGGTAATGCTGATATTGGCCTTGTTCGACACAGCAAGCAGCGCCGACAGCTCAATCTCAAAATCGCCGTTCACTTTCGTGGACGGGACCTCCACTCCGCGTGCATCCTGCATAATAAACAGGAGTGTTTCTGCATCGTCGTTCAGCCTGCCGTAAACGCCCACCTGATGCATGATGTACGTTTCATCCGCACCGGTGATCTGGATTTTTACCCGCCGAGCCGTCTCACCGCCGCTTTCAACGGTTTCGATGTCCAGCAATTTCAGGTCATGTGTTTCGCCGCTTACCCCGTTTTCCCTCGAAAGGTCTGCGTCAGCCGTACCGGTGCCGCTCACAGCGCGGGTGATTACCAGCGCACCACCGGAGAGAGATTCCGACAGCAGGGCGGCACCGGCGGCGGTGTAGCTAGATTTTTCCCAACTCACGTTGTCTGTCCTCCAATAACAATGTTTATCGCCGTGTGCGACCGTTCAACGGTGCCCGCCGTAAAGGCTCGTGCTTTCACTGCCTTTGCTTCAACGGCACCGGGCAGCGCCACGGCAACCTGCATTTTCGATCTTCCGACCGCACCGGCAACATACGCCTTTGCGCCGATTTCCCGCGGCTTGATCCTACCGGGGACCTTTACGGTGCAGGATGTCGCCATGCCGCTGGGTGCTGCGGCGATGTAGGCAGGCGACCGTTCATGCGGTTCGACGATGTAGATGACAGAAACGGCACCATTTCCGTAACGGTGTCGTCCCGGTCCGGGTAAGTGACCTCACACTTTCCAGCATCATAGTCGATGGAACTCACATTGCCGAATCTCACTTCACTGCTCATGCAAAATCCTCCTTTTCTACTTTGCTGGCCTTGACTTGTGTTTTGTACCCGTTAGATGGAGATATGGTGTGCTCCATCTGATCGACGAAATATTTCCCGTCCATCTTGCCATACCAGCGGCGGATCGTATCATATTTAAGATGGAGATCGTCCGCCAGCTGCCGGAGATTTACTTCTCCGTCTTTCTCCATCCGGGCAATGTACTCAGCGCGGGCGGCATCGCGCTCATCGCTTCGCCTTGCCATTTGGTTTTCCTCCAATAAAAAATGCCCCGTCTGGCAAATCATCCAGGCAGAGCATTCAGTTTCGCCGCCGGTTCTGCGGCACTCTTGGGAACTGTCTACACTTTGTAGGCAGTTGGATATGGTAAAGGCCCCTCGGTTCGCCGCCGTGGGGCCTCTCTCCATAATTCCACTGTACTAAGTATAGCACCAAAACCGTCTTATAACGTCTTATCTTTTGCCGGTCAGGGCTTTCAAATGTAAACAGTTTATGACATAGCACCATTTTGCCAGCCTCGGCAAGATGGTCTTATGCTTTTTTCTTTTCCTTTCCAGTTTCTTTTTCGGTCACGCTTTCCGCTTTGGGCTGTTCTGCTTTAGGGCTGTACCATCTCCATAGCCGCCACCCTGCGAAAGCAAAAACTGCAATGAACAATACAACGAATCCCCAGAACGTCCACGTGGAGCGGTTTTGCTCAGTCAGAAAATCAAAGATATTTTTTCCGACACCATTCTTTTTCGCAAACCACATTCCGCCAAACAACACAAATAAAGCTATCAAGATATAATCGCATAAAAACACAATCGGGTATCTTTGTATTGCATTTTTGGCATTTTTATCTTCGGGTTTCGATAAATGCGTAATTCTTATAACAAAGTACATGAAGCCGAATAGCAGATTCATCATACAGAATGCCCACGCCACTGCGAGAATTAAAACCGGCAAAACAGACTGCTGGTCTTTCAGCGTTCCCTGTAGCGATGTAACCATATTCTCTAAAGACGAAATTCCGCCAAACACAATAAACGACAGTGCAGTAAATATCGAAATAAGGCCAACTAGCTGTGATGTCATTTCTTTATTGATTTCAGACACCTTTGGTTCCAGCATGGTATTCACTTCATTTTTTACATCTTCCCGAAGAGTCTCTCTTTTGTTTGAAAATGTCACCTGCTGTTGATGAGCCAGGTTTGCGTGATCGCAAAATTTGATAATCGTGCGGTGGAGATTTTTCTTTTTTACATCTTTGCTGCCATGGTAAGCGTGATCTGCATAGTCCACAACTTTTCCAAGGTTAGACAAAAAATCCGAAAAACGGAGTTCATCCATCTGGAAAACATAGTTGCTTATTGTGGAATAATAAAGTCGGTTACTGTTCTCAGCGATATACTTTTCCAACAAGGCAATCCATGCGTCGATATTCATTCCATCCGCAGCCGAATGATCCAGTTGAGCGCATAATTCCGCAACGGAGTTTTCCATCCTGCTGACAGCTTCACTATATGGAATGCTGTTTAGAGCCTTAGAACCATCTACGGAAAAGAAATTTCGTTTTGAAGAATCAGGATTCGCCATTCCTTGTACCTCTGAAATAGTGATAGACGGAGTTCAGGGTAATCTCCTTATTGTACGGATTTCGACGTGCTTCCTGCCACGGTGTTTGCGAATGTGTAATATCGACCAAGGCCGATGTGGAAAACTGCGCACATCCATCCAGCATTTCATCAATCATACTCTGATCCTGTGGCGTAATGCTTGTAGAAAAATTTCGGTCAGGCGGAATCATAGCGCCACCATAATACCGATATTCATAGTAAACTTCTCGAACAACAGGGCCAAAACCCCATGCCTCCATCTTTTCGTAAAAGCAAGGAGAGGCATCATGACCGTCTACAACAAACTTAGCTTGTACAAAGTAGAGCAACTTTTGCAATCTCAGATTGCTAACCGTCCGTCCCTGTTGTGCTTCGTGGTGGATGATGTACCGTGCAACTTCAAGTGCACTGTAAGTCATAACCATGCCTCCTTTCAAAAGTATAGTTGATGATTATAGCAGACAGTTTTGATAAAAGAGTGAACATTGTTTTAATACCGTTTTCTGTCTTGCTTTTATTTTCGTTTTATCTATTATATCAAATTTTACTCCGTCGTTGTTTACGAACATTCCACTGTTTTTTGTGTATCATTTACAACATTCTACAAATATTTTTGTCCCAACATTTCACTATATTCCTCTTGACATTGATATTTCTAATACGTTCTGTTGATGCCGACAAAACATCCAGCCGATTTTGTTAACCTCAACAAAATGGTGTCCACCATCCCGGTGACGTTACCGCCATGTTCGCCCCGGACTTACAATTTTTTGACCCGTACCCCCTTTTTCGGGGGTCAAAACGTGGAACCCCTTCAAAAAATTTGGAACCTAGAAAAATTTTGGGGCTTCGGAACCCGCACCGCGCCCGCCGGCGGGGGGCAGTACCTTTCCGGCGGCGGGGCCGGACGGGGCGACGGCAGGCCGGGCCGGTGCCGGGCCGCCGGCTGGCGGTGCCCAGGGCAGCGGCAGGCCGTCGAGGCGGAGAAGGAAGGGGGCAGGGGGTTAGATAAGGCGGCTATAGCCTAGCTATTGGCTATACTGCAAAGGCCATATGCCGGTCAGGTAAAGAATCTGACCCCTCCGGCGGTGGGCTGCGGTGGGTGGTTTTTGGCTGTTGGCGGGGTGATCTGCTGCGGCAGGTGGGCGGCAGGGCTGGCGGTGTGCTGTGTCGGTGGTGCTGGCGGTGGGCTGCTGGCTGCTGTGAGGGCTGGCAGGGTGTGCAGGCTGTGCAGCTTGTGGGCTGCGGGGTCATCGGTGCGGCGCTGGCGCTGCTGTTGGTGTCGGTCTGCTGCTGGCTGGCGGTGCAGGTGGGCGGGGTGATCTGCTGCGGCGGCGGTGCGCTGGCGTGGTCATCGGGCAGGCCGCGCCGTCACTGATCCGCGCCGATCCGGCAGGCGATCCGGTGCAGCGGACAGGCAGCAGGGCCAGCGGCGGGAAGATGGGCAAAAGAAAAAGGCCAGGGCAGACGGCGCGGCGTGCGCTGCTGCTCTGGCCTTTGGTCTGCACTGGCGGCAATGGTTCCGGCGGGGTGCGTCCCGGTGCCGGTGGTGGGGCTGATCTGCTGGCGGTGCCGGTGGGCATGGTCAGCGCTGGCACCGTTCCCGCTGGCGGTGCTCCATCCGGGTCAATTTTGCCGTTTGCCGGAGGGGTCAGATTCTCCACCTAACGGGAGTGAGAAGCAGGTGTAGGGCTTTAACCTAGTAGGCTAGAACTCTCCCCAGTAACCCCCTATAGTCCCCCTTCTTCCCCGGATTCCGCCGGGGTGAATCCATCACGGGCCATTTTTTCCTCTGTTGCTTGCAGGATATACCCCGCCAAACTTTTCCCCGCTGCGGCTGCGGCCTTTTCCATCTGCTCCAGTTCGTCCAGCGGGATTCTAATAGCTTTTGTTTTGAACTTCGACAAATAGCGCTCGTTTGTTATTTTTTTCTTCTCGTTGTACATGAAACTCCCCCCCTTATCTCGCGCCTGCGTTTATTATAGCACAGGGCGGCGGAATGTTCCATGCAAAAATCAACAGAATGAAACATGCTTTTTTGTGCAACTCTCCAAATTGCATGGAACATGCTTGACAGCGTTGCATGTTTCATGCTAGAATGCAGCCACAGCAAGCGAGCCGGACAACAGCCGGACGGTTGCAAGTAAGCCGAAAGGAGAAAAGCCGCATGAGCATTGAATTTTTCAAGCTCCCCGCCGCTTTGAAAAAAGCGATCTGGGCCGCCTACTTGGCAGAGTGGGAAAAGAAAAAGGCAGCAAAAAAGCCCGCCACCCACTAAAGCAGGTGACAGGCTTGCAAGATGAATTTTCCACAACGCATCTTGTAAGCCAGTTTACCACCGAAAGGCGGTAAAGTCAAGCGGATACCCCGGCAGGGTCGCACCGCTCAAACAAAGCGGCCCCGCCCCACAACCCCGGCAGCCCGCCGGGTGAAACTGAAAAGCAAAGGAGCAAAGAACATGAAACTTGCAAAGAAGATCACCACCGCCGCCGCACTGGTGGCCGCCCTGCTGGCAGGCACCGCGCCGAAAGGCGCAGCACAGTGCCCCTACACCGTCGGCCCTCTGGGGCGGTACATCGTCCCGGCACAGGTGCAGGGCATGACCGCCACCGATGAAAACCAGATTGAAGTCTGGTGCAGTGATCTGAACGACGGCGACGACTGGTATTTTCTGGTGGATTCCGAAACCGATCTGCACATCTTCGACCGGGTGCAGCTGGTTGTGAACGCCAACGGCACCCCGGACGATTTCAGCGACGACACCGTGGAAGATGCCTTTTGGAGCTGCTGCTCCATCGACGACTAACGGAAAGGAGCGCACCGCATGGAATACAAGATCACGCCATCCAGCCGCGGCGGATTCACAGTTTCCGCAGGACACACCCATAAGGGCGGCGAACCCAACCCCACCGGCTGCCCCGGTGCAACAATGCCCGCTTTCATCGTCTGTGAAAGCTGTCATCCCTAGTCTTTTTCACCATGTCGGCAAGCTCACGCAGTCCAGACTTTGCCAGAGGTTCCAGCTTTACAGGAAGCACCGCGCCGCGCACCACCATTCCGTCCTTGATAACATAGTAGCGTCCGCCGCTCGCCATCTTCCTGGCGCAGTATTTGAAATATCCGCTCTTGCGGATTTCATCTACTACTGGCATGATCTGCTTCGCATCCACAAAACCGACCGTTCCCGAAACAGGCTCAATCATTGGAACCAGTTCACACCCGCAGTACCGGATACCGATTCTCCCGGTCACGCAGTCCATTTCTCCGTCTGCCGTGTCGTCCAGATTCATTCCTTCGATGTGATGGAGATCATCCGGGCAGTCATTATCAAACTCGATGTCTGCCCATTCATTTTTGCTGATGCCCAGGAGGGTTGCCAACTCACTTTCATTTTGTGCCTTCGGAAATCCGGTCAGCGGGAAGATTGCCGTTTTGGTTCCAATGTACAAATCATAGGTTCTGCAATCGTCATAGAACACTTTGTAGAGTTTGCAGTACCCATCTGCCTTAATGAGCTTTGCGATTGCTGCCAGCTTCATTTGCTTCTCCTTTCAATTTCGATAGCCTGAACTTCAAACTTTTCGTACTCCGGGTAATGATTCTCGGCCTGCTCCTTGGCTTTTTCAACAGCCTGTTCGGCGCTGTCCGCATCCAGCCGGTACGGCAGCCAACCCGGCCACCCACCGGCACCGGTCGCTTTCAGCAAAATGTAGTACCTCTGCATCGGTGCATTCTCCTTTCAGTTTTGGGCAATCCCGGACGCTGCTGTACAGCACCATTCCGCTATGCCGGTCGGCTGATTTCCTGACCGTACCGGCTTCCATGGAAAACTCAACTCGGCGCATACGGGGTCCGACCCTGCTTGCAGCGCTCAATGCCTAGAAAAAGCGCCATGCGCCATATAAAAGCAGCCCCGCTTCTGCGGTGCAGGGCTGCTTATTTCACGTTCGAAAAGAACCATGCTTTGTATCAGCGGCATTGTTTTTCTCGTAGTGCTCGCACTCCACGTTGTAACCACTGCAAGGCGCGCACCGGGCAGCGGTTATCTTGAATGTGTGCTTGCACTGTTCTTCAGTGCCCTTTTGTTTTCCCTTGTGCAGGGATACTCTGGTATGTGTACTTCTTGCCAAGCTCTTGATCTTCCTTGCTTTATATAAATAGGTGTTTCGGCCCAAAGGCATTGGGTTGCGACGCTTGTCCTGCACCGCTTCCCAGCGCTCCGGTGGATTGAAGTTTTTCCGCAATTTCATCCAGATTTTGAAACTGCTGAAGTCGCTTTCCCATGTTCCGAATGTTTCATCCATCCACTTGAACATTTCTTTTACGGCTTCTGGCAATTCAAATTTTCCATCACATAGGGGTCCCGGCACTTCCTCAACATCCGGCATGGTTGTCGGCAGTTCTATTCGCTCACCATTCGGAAGATCATAGTAGGCGGTGCCTCTGCTCACTCTTCTACCTCCATGATGTGCGTTGCGATCATGTCAGCCATGTGCAGGCACAGGGCTTCCGGGCAGCGGTCGTATACTTTGCTGAGCGTTCCCCAGTCCTGCTCTCCGCTATATGCTCCCATGTGCCACCTGATTGCCAGGGCTTCCGTGTCGGTCAAGAAAATCCAGTCTTTGATAATGCTGACAGATGCTTCACCGTGTCCCATCAAGTGGCTATCTTCATAACGGTAACTGCCATCCGGCCTTTTGATGTACTGTCCAGCCTTGCAAACGTCATGGAGTAACGCGGCGGTCAAGACTGCGCCCCTATTGCATTTTGCAAACTGCGGCATCTTGTCGCATAATTCCAAGGCGGTTCTTGCAACATTGAGCGAATGCAGCACCAGACCGCCGGGGACATTCAGGTGATGCTTCGCGCTGGCCGGAGAATTGTAAAAGTCCAGTTCTTCCAGCACCCGCATCAGCGCCATACCACCGCGCCTGCCCTCGATAGCATGAACTAAAAGGCTGTTGAACTGATCTTTCAGCGAGATTCTTGTTGCTTCATCCATAGGTTGTTCCTGCCTTTCAATCCCAATCCCGGACTTCGTTGTTCCAGTCGTAAGCCTTGTTGACCAAGGTGTCCAGCAGCACCGGCACTGCCCATGCAACGGCAATGAGATCCGGTTCGTAATTGATTTTGAACAGCCAGCAGACACCCCAAATCAGGGTTGAGAGAATACCATACAAAATCCCGAACACCAGCAGGCTTTCTCCCAGATGCAGCGCATCACGGCGGAAGCGCCGCCAGTTGAATGCCTTGTTGAAGTTGTTGATTGCTCTGTGAAGTTTTTCAAAAATCATTTTTCTTTTCCTCCATGTGAAACAGGCTGGTTTGGCTTGTGTGTTCGGAAAACCGTTCTTCTTCCAGTTGGAAATAGAACGGATCAATTTCAAATCCGATAAAGCCAAGCCCTGCCTCATATGCTGCTATGCGGCTGCTTCCGCTTCCGAGGTGGGTGTCAAGGATCTTCTGCCCCGGCTCTGCATAGTTTTTGAAAATCCAGTCATAAAGAGCAACCGGCTTCTGCGTTGGGTGGATGCGCTTTTCGTTCAAGTTCTTGTTTCCCTGCATGGTGTCGCCTTCTGTGATGCTTTTTCCCTGCATCATGCCGGACCACATATACCGGAACATTCTCACTGAGGAAAACAAATTTGTCGCCGCAATCTCGCAATCTGAAAAGCTAGAATTTCCATTGCACTTGTCCCACACGATCCGTCCGGTAGCAAACTGGTAGTCAAAATAGTTGCAGCCCCATACAATATAGTGGCGGCTCACTCGAAACAGCTCCCTGAAATACTCCGGCTCTGGTTTACTCCAAGCAGGAGAGACTGGGTAATCACGGTGTACGCCTATTTTGCTGACTTTGGATTCGTAAAAGCCTCTGCGCTCCGGGCCTGAGAAATACGGCGGATCCACAACTGCCAGATCAAAATAATTATCCGGGAACAGTTCCATCGCTGGCAGGCAGTCCACATTGTAGCAATGGTTCAGCTTAAACACTTCTCCCATGTCTTACTCCGCCGGGCAATCCGCCCGATACCTGAACCGCTGCTTTGCGTTGTATAATCGCTGCTGCCCAAGCTCTGCACTATATCCTGCGCGACCATTGGCATCCATCTTTCCAGTGTCGCCGCGCTTCAGTTCCTTGTAGATGGTGGAATAGTTGAAGCTCATCGCTCTGGCGATTCCGGCAACGCTCTGTCCAGCATTGTACCGAGCTTCCAGCACCTTGCGGTCATCCTGCGTCATGTGTTTTGCCATTCCTGTTCCCTCGCTTTCCTGAAAAATGCGCAAAAAAATAACGCAAGAGAATCCGCTAAGATTTCTCTTGCGTTTTCTCTTGCGTTTATTTTACAAATTCAGCCGCCGCAGATGCGGCGGCCTTCCCAACTGGCCAGATGCCCCTATGATATATATGGAGTTCGGCCACATGGGCAGCTGACAACAGAAAAACGTGATTTCAGTCCCCATCCGGCCAAATTGGCCACATGGGAAACTGTTCGATCAAGCGTCACTTTTCCCCATGTGGACAAATATTCAAAGTAGTAATGACCTTACGATATGGCCAATCTGGCCACATGGCGCATTATCAGACGCTCAGGCTTGCGTGCTGCTCCACGGCATCGGGGTTGGCATCAAAGATGGGCTTGAGCACATTGGCGATGAACTCCTCCACCTGCTGCGGTGCACGGCCCACAAAGTTCTCCGGCACAAGGCCCGCCACGATCTCCTCGCGGGTCAGGCCAAAGGCAGGGTCGGCAGCGATGCGGTCCACCATATCGTTGGGCAGGCCCTCTTCCTTGACCTGCTTGCCGGCGGCGATGGCGTGCTGGCGCAGGCGCTCGTGCAGCTCCTGACGGTTGCCGCCCTTTTCCACAGCCTGCATCATGATGTTCTCGCTGGCCATGAAGGGCAGCTCTGCCATCAGGCGGCTGCGCACCACCTTGGGGTACACCACGATGCCGTCGGTGACATTGAGCATGATGTTCAAGATAGCGTCGGTGGCAAGGAAGCCCTCAGCCATGGCGACACGCTTGTTGGCGCTGTCGTCCAGCGTGCGCTCAAACCACTGGGTGCCGGTGGTAAAGCTGGGGTTCAGCACATCCACCATCAGGTAGCGGCTCAGTGCGCAGATGCGCTCGCAGCGCATGGGATTGCGCTTGTAGGGCATGGCGGAAGAACCGATCTGGTTCTTTTCAAACGGCTCTTCCATCTCCTTGAAGTTGGCCAGCAGGCGCAGGTCGGTGGCGAACTTCATGCAGCTCTGGCCAATGCCTGCCAGTGCATTCAGGATGAAAGCGTCCACCTTGCGGCTGTAGGTCTGGCCGGACACGGGGATGACCGCATCGGGCGCAAAGCCCATCTCTTTGGCGATGGAAGCATCCACAGCGCGGATCTTATCGGCGTCGCCCTTGAACAGCTCCATAAAGGAAGCCTGCGTGCCGGTGGTGCCCTTGACGCCGCGCAGCTGCAGAACGGCAAGGCGGTGGTCGATCTCCTGCAGATCCATCACCAGCTCGTTGGCCCACAGGGTGGCGCGCTTGCCCACGGTGGTGGGCTGAGCAGGCTGGCAGTGGGTATAGGCCATGCAGGGCATGTCCTTGTATTCCTCAGCGAAGCGGCCCAGCTTTGCCAGCACACCGATCAGCTTTTTGCGCACCAGTTCCAGACCCTGACGCATCACGATGATGTCGGTGTTGTCGCCCACATAGCAGCTGGTGGCACCCAGATGGATGATGCCGGCTGCCTTGGGGCACTGCTGGCCGTAGGCGTACACATGGCTCATCACATCGTGGCGCACCAGCTTTTCGCGCTCAATGGCCACTTCATAGTTGATATCGTCCACATGGGCTTCCAGCTCGGCCACCATATCGGGGGTGATGTTGGTCAGGCCCTGCTCCATTTCGGCCCGGGCCAGCGCCACCCACAGGCGGCGCCATGTGCGGAACTTGTTGTCGTCCGAGAAGATATACTGCATCTCGTCCGAGGAATAGCGGGTGGAAAAGGGGCTGATATAACGATCATGCTGAGACATTGGTTATTTCCTCCTGAAAGTGACTCCCCCAGTCGCCTTCCGGCGACAGCCCCCTCAGGGAGGGGGCCTTTCAGCCTCCCTCTCCGAGGGAGGTGGCATCGCGTCAGCGATGACGGAAGGAGTTTTTCTCTATTCTACCATCAAATCTTGAAATAGTCCACGCCGCCCTCAAAGATCGGCTGATATTTGTCACCGGTAACGTTCTTGTACAGGTACTCGCCGCTGCGCTCCGAGTGGCCCATCTTGCCGAACACACGGCCATCCGGGCTGGTGATGCCTTCGATGGCCAGCACAGAACCGTTGGGGTTATAGCTCTGATCCATGGTGGGATCGCCCTCGATGTCCACATACTGGGTGGCAATCTGGCCGTTCTTCATGAGGGTGTCCAGCACTTCCTGCGGAGCCACGAAGCGGCCCTCGCCATGGCTGATGGCAACGGTGAACTGTTCGCCCACCTCGCACTTGGAGAGCCACGGGCTGCCGGTGGATGCAATGCGGGTGCGCACCAGCATGCTCTGGTGGCGGCCGATGGTGTTGAAGGTCAGGGTGGGGTCATAGGGAGTGATGGGGCGGATATCGCCGTAGGGGACCAGACCCAGCTTGATGAGAGCCTGGAAGCCGTTGCAGATGCCCAGCATCAGGCCGTCGCGCTGCTGCAGCAGACGGCGCACTGCCTCGGTGACTTCCGGGTTGCGGAAGAAGGAGGCAATGAACTTTGCACTGCCGTCCGGCTCGTCGCCGCCGGAGAAGCCGCCGGGCAGCATGACGATCTGGCTGTTATCGATGGCCTTGACCAGGGCCTTGCAGCTCTCGGCCACGTCGGCGGGGGTCAGATTGCGGATGACCAGGATCTCCGGGTCGGCACCGGCGCGGGCAAAGGCCTTGGCGGTGTCGTACTCGCAGTTAGTGCCCGGGAACACCGGAATGATGACCTTGGGCTTTGCCACGCCGATCTTGGGTGCGGCGGGTGCGGTCAGGCTGCCGTTGATCTTTTCCACGGTGGGGCCTGCCTTGCGGTAGGGGTACACCGGCTCCAGCTTGCCTTCCCAGATCTCCTGCAGCTGGGCCATATCCAGCTTTTCGCCGCAGGCTTCAAAGACGTATTCCTTGGTGGTCTCGCCCAGGATCTCACCGGCGGGAGAATCCGACACCATTTCCAGAACGATGGAGCCGTACATGGGCTGGAACATCTCATGGGTGGTCTTGTCCGCGCGCATCTTGAAGCCGATGTGGTTGCCAAGGCCCATCTTGAACAGAGCCTCGGCAATGCCGCCGTAGCCCACAGAGCAGGCGGATGCCACCATGCCCTCTTCGATCATGTCCTCCACGATCTTGTAGTTGGCCTTCAGGGAGAAGAAGTTGGGGCAGCCGGTCTCGGGGTCGATGATGGGCCGTACCAGCACCACCGTGCTCTCCGGCTTCTTGAATTCGGTGGACACCACCTTGTTTGCCTTGCCGATGGCCGTGGCGAAGGAAACCAGCGTGGGAGGCACATCCAGCTTTTCAAAGGAGCCGGACATACTGTCCTTGCCGCCGATGGATGCAATGCCCAGACCCATCTGAGCATCCAGTGCACCCAGCAGAGCGGCCAGCGGCTTGCCCCAGCGCTCCGGGGCGGTGCCCAGACGCTCGAAATATTCCTGGAAGGTGAGGTAAGCATCCTCATAGCGGAAGCCGGAAGCCACCAGCTTGGTAACGCTCTCGATGACAGCCATCTGAGCGCCCCTGTACTGGTCTGCGCTCATCAGGAAGGGGTTGAAGCCCCATGCCATGCCGGAGCAGGTGCTGGTCTCGCCGTCCACCGGCAGCTTTGCCACCATGGCGTTCTGCGGGGTCAGCTGATAGGCACCGCCAAAGGGCATGAGCACAGTGGCGGCACCAATGGTGGAGTCGAACCGCTCAGACAGGCCCTTCTTGCTGCAGACGTTCAAATCGCCCACCATGTTCTTCATCTTCTGGCTGAAGGTCAGGCCCTCCCACTGGGGCTGCCAGACCGTGGCCTTTTCCACATGGACCTTCTGGTGCTTCTCGGCACCGTTGGAGTTCAGGAACTCGCGGCTGATGTTCACAATGGACATGCCGTTCCACACCATGTTCAGGCGGGGCTCAGCCGTCACCTTTGCCACAGGAGTGGCCTCAAGGTTCTCTTCGTTGGCGAGGGCAATGAACTTGTCCACGTCCTCGGGGGCCAGCGCCACAGCCATGCGCTCCTGGCTCTCGCTGATGGCCAGCTCGGTGCCGTCCAGACCCTCGTACTTCTTGGTGACCTTGTTCAGGTCGATGTACAGGCCGTCGGCCAGCTCACCGATGGCAACGGACACACCGCCTGCACCAAAGTCATTGCAGCGCTTGATCATCCTGCAGGCGTCCTCGCGGCGGAACAGGCGCTGCAGCTTGCGCTCGATGGGAGCATTGCCCTTCTGCACCTCGGCACCGCAGTGCTCAAGGCTGTCCAGCTTGTGGGCCTTGGAGGAGCCGGTAGCACCGCCCACACCGTCACGGCCGGTGCGGCCGCCCAGCAGCACGATGACATCGCCGGGGGCGGGGCACTCGCGGCGGACGTGGGAAGCGGGAGTAGCGCCTACAACAGCGCCGATCTCCATGCGCTTTGCCACATAGCCGGGGTGGTAGATCTCATCCACCTGACCGGTAGCAAGGCCGATCTGGTTGCCATAGGAGGAATAGCCTGCGGCAGCAGTGGTCACCAGCTTGCGCTGGGGCAGCTTGCCGGGCAACGTCTCGCTGACCGGCTTGAGCGGGTCGCCTGCGCCGGTGACGCGCATGGCCTGATAGACGTAGCTGCGGCCGGACAGCGGGTCACGGATAGCACCGCCGATGCAGGTAGCCGCACCGCCGAAGGGCTCGATCTCGGTGGGGTGGTTGTGGGTCTCGTTCTTGAACAGGAACAGCCAATCCTCGTCCTTGCCGTTCACATCGCACTTGATCTTGACGGTGCAGGCGTTGATCTCGTCGGACTCGTCCAGATTTTTCAGGATGCCCTGCTTCTTCAGCTCCTTGGCGCCGATGGTGGCAAGATCCATCATGCAGCGGGGCTTGTTCTCCCGGCCCAGATCGGCGCGCATGGCCATGTAGCGGTCAAAGGCCTTCTGCACCACAGCATCGTCGATCTGCACATCGTCCAGAATGGTGCCGAAGGTGGTGTGGCGGCAGTGATCGGACCAGTAGGTGTCGATCATCTTGATCTCAGTGATGGTGGGGTCACGGTGCTCCGAGCGGAAATACTTCTGGCAGAACTCAATATCGCCAAGATCCATGGCAAGGCCGTTGTCCGCAATGAACTTTTTCAGCTGCTCTTCGTCCAGCTGGTTGAAGCCCTCCAGCACCTTGACCGGGGCGGGCACGGGGTACTCCATTTTCAGGGTCTGCTTGGTGTCCAGCGAAGCCTCACGGGCCTCCACCGGGTTGATGACGTATTTCTTGATCTCGGCCACCTGCTCGTCGGTCAGGGCGCCTTCCAGCAGATAGACGCGGGCAGAGCGCACCAGCGGGCGCTCGCCCTGACTGATGAGCTGGATGCACTCGGCAGCAGAGTCTGCGCGCTGGTCGAACTGGCCGGGCAGATATTCCACCGCAAAGGACACGCCGTCGCTGGCGGGCAGCTCGGCATAGGTGTTATCCACCGGCGGCTCGCTGAACACGGTGTCTGCGCACTGGTTGAACAGCTCTTCGTCGATGCCTTCCACGTCGTAACGGTTCAGCAGACGCAGGCCGGACAGTTCCTTGATGCCCAGCAGGCTGGTGAGCTCATTTTTCAGGCCGGTGGCTTCCACATCGAAGCCGGGCTTTTTTTCCACATAAATACGATAGACCATTGGGTAGGTTCCCCCTTTGTATTCTTTGAACCGACCCTCTCAGTCACGGCTTACGCCGTGCCAGCTCCCCCTTTCGGGGGAGCTGGCGCCGCCAGGCGACTGAGAGGGTTTTCTTTCTTACTGCTTCTCTGCCAGTGCCTTCAGGGCGCGCAGGCCGATATCGCTGCGCTTGTGCAGCTTTTCAAAGCTGATCTTCTCTGCTGCCTCATAGGCATGGCTCAACGCATTGGTCAGACGCGGGCCGGTGGCGGTGACACCCAGCACACGGCCACCGGCCGTGACAAGGGTGCCGTCCTCGGTGATGGCAGTGCCGGAGTGGTAGACCGTCACATTCTCCTCGCCGGGCAGCTGGCCGTCCACAAGGCCGGTGATGGGCTTGCCCTTCTCGTAAGCCACCGGGTAGCCGCCAGAAGCCAGAATTACGCAGGCGGCAGCGCCGTCCGAGAACTTGACCTCCTCGTTTTCCAGCGTGCCGTTGGTGCAGGCCTGCATGATGTGCAGCAGGTCGCCTTCCAGCAGGGGCAGCACCACCTGCGTCTCCGGGTCGCCAAAGCGGCAGTTGTACTCGATGACCTTGGGGCCGTCCGGGGTGAGCATCAGGCCGAAGTACAGACAGCCCTTGAAGGGACAGCCCTCGGCGTTCATGGCCTTGATGGTGGGCAGGAAAATTTTTTCCATGCACTCGGCAGCCACTTCCGGGGTGTAATAGGGGTTGGGGGCAATGGTGCCCATGCCGCCGGTGTTCAGGCCGGTGTCGTGGTCGTTGGCGCGCTTGTGATCCATGCTGGACACCATGGGCTTGACCACCTTGCCGTCCGTAAAGCTCAGCACACTGACCTCCGGGCCGGTGAGGAACTCCTCCACCACCACATGGTTGCCGGAAGCGCCGAACTTCTTGTCCAGCATGATCTCCTTGACGCCCTCAGCAGCCTGCTGCTCGTTCTCGCAGATCAGCACGCCCTTGCCCAGTGCCAGACCGTCGGCCTTGATGACCACCGGGTACTTGCCCTCGGCCTTGATGTACTCCATGACCTTGGCGGGGTCGTCAAAGGTCTCGTACTTTGCGGTAGGGATGCCGTACTTCTTCATCAGGTCCTTGGAGAACACCTTGGAGGCCTCGATGCGGGCTGCTGCTTTGTCCGGGCCAAAGGCCGGGATGCCCACAGCGGCCAGCGCGTCCACCATGCCGAGGGCCAGGGGGTCGTCCTGCGCCACCACAACGTAATCGAACTTTTCTTCTACGGCAAAGCCCACCATGGTGTCCACATCGGTAGACTTGATGTTTTTGCACTTTGCGTCATAGCTGATGCCGCCGTTGCCGGGTGCGCACCAGATCTCGCCGCAGTCAGGGCTCTTTTTCAGTGCCTTGATGATGGCGTGCTCGCGGCCGCCGCCGCCGACCACCAGAATTTTTTTCTTCATAATTGCACCTTCTCTATGCATCGGCACGGCGGAAGTTTCTCCGAGGACCGTCCGCTGGGGTGGGACCCTGCCGCCGCAGGCGGCAGGGCGGGCGATGGAATGGCCCGATTCGTGTCCGAGGAGGAAGCTTCCGCTGTGCCGTACTATCAGTGATGGAACAGCCGCAGGCCGCAGAAGGCCATTGCGATGCCGTACTTGTTGCAGGTGTCGATGACCTGCTGGTCACGGATGGAGCCGCCGGGCTGCACGATGGCAGTGACGCCGGAGCGGCGGGCGCGCTCGATGTTGTCGCCGAAGGGGAAGAATGCATCCGAGCCAAGGCACACACCGGTCACCTTGCTGAGATATGCCTTCTTTTCCTCTGCGGTCAGGGGCGCGGGCTGCTCGGTGAAGGTCTCTGCCCAGACGTCATCACCGATGACATCCTCCGGCGTATCGCCGATGTAAACATCAATGGCGTTGTCGCGGTTGGGCTTTGCCACATCATCGCGGAAGGGCAGGTTGAGTACCTTGTCCATGTGGCGCAGCTGCCAGTTGTCGGCCTTCTGGCCTGCCAGACGGGTGCAGTGGATGCGGCTCTGCTGGCCTGCGCCCACACCGATGGTCTGACCATGATAGGTGTAGCACACGCTGTTGGACTGGGTGTACTTCAGGGTGATGAGGGCAATGACCAAATCACGCTTCTGCTCCTCGGTCACGTCCTTGTTCTCGGTGACCCAGTTGTTCAGCATGGTGTCGGCGTTGATGACCAGCTCGTTGCGGCCCTGCTCAAAGGTGATGCCGTACACCTGCTTGTGCTCGATGGGAGCGGGCTTGTAGGCGGGGTCGATGGCGACCACGTTGTAGTTGCCCTTCTTCTTGCCGGACAGGATGGCCAGTGCCTCCGGCTCGTAGCCCGGGGCAATGATGCCGTCGGACACCTCGTGCTGGATCAGCTTTGCGGTGGGCACATCGCAGATGTCGGACAGGGCGATCCAGTCGCCAAAGGAGGACATGCGGTCGGCACCGCGTGCACGGGCGTAGGCATTTGCCAGCGGAGACAGCTCCATCTCCGGGGCAATGTGGTACATTTTGCGCTCCACATCGGTGAGCGGCAGGCCCAGAGCCGCGCCCGCCGGGGAAACATGCTTGAAGGAAGCTGCTGCGGGCAGACCGCAGGCAGCTTTCAGCTCCTTGACCAGCTGGATGGAGTTGAGGGCATCCAGAAAATTGATGTAGCCGGGCTTGCCGTTCAGCACGGTCACCGGCAGGTCAGAACCATCTTCCATATAAATGCGGCTGGGCTTCTGGTTGGGGTTGCAGCCGTACTTCAGTGCCAGTTCGTTCATTGGTGCATCCTCCTTATATCCTAAGGTTTACTCTTATTCTTCCTCAGCGTCAAGCTTTTTGAGCAGTTCCAGCTCCTCGGGCAGCAGCTCCGGCTCCTCGGGGTCGTCCAGATCGCTGCACACCGGGTCATATTTATTAAAGATCATATCGCCGCTCTCGCCGGTTTCCAGATCGATGACCCGGGCAAACAGGCTCACCTTGTTGTCCAGATTCAGGCTGCTCCACAGATCGTGGGCAAAATCGCCGATGGTGCGGGGGCAGGCAAAGCGCAGCGGCTCACCCTCAAAGCTGGGGATGGGGTTACCGTTGTGCTTGTAGGTGCTGATGAAATGGCCTTCGCCTGCAACGGGCTGAGGATAATCAAAGAAATAGCGCTGCACGCTGTCGCCATTGCCGTCCGCAGACTTGAGAATGCTCATCTGGTAGCTGCCGTCGGCGTACACCACAGCGGAGATGCGGGGGGTGTAGTTGGGGCCGTCCGGCTCAAAGGTGCGGGTGCGCAGGGCATCGGCAAAGCTCTTGCCCTGACTCATCAGGTCATAGATGGTATCGGTCTGGTCGCCGTTGGTCACGATATGGGTCTTGCCCAGCGTCAGCACCGGATTGTAAATGATGAGGCTGGGGTCCTCCAGCTTTGCGGGGTCCGCTGCGATGGTGCAGATGCCGCCGCGCTCGGGCACGGGGTCAAACACGCGGTTGCGGCTGTTCTCGCTGCGGCCCATGATAAAGTAGCCAATGAACATCTGTCGGCCATCCGGAGCCATTGCCACAGCAATGCCGCGGCCGGGGTACTCGTTGGATGCCAGATACTCGTTCAGGTTGATCTTTTCCATTGTTATTCTCCTATTTTAACCCTCTCAGGCTCGCATTCGCTCGCCAGCTCCCCCGAGGGGGGAGCTTTTTGCGTTGCCATCAAATGCGTAAAACCTCCACCTTCGGGGGAGGTGGCACGCCGCAGGCGTGACGGAGAGGGTTCTTTTACTCCACTTCACCGTTACAGATCATAGCCACCGCCTTGGGCAGCAGCTTCCATTCGGCCTGCTCCATCACACGCTTCTGCAGCACCTCGGGGGTGTCGCCGGGCAGGATGTCCACGGCCTTCTGCAGCAGGATGGGCCCGCCGTCGCACTCTTCGTTCACGAAGTGGACGGTGGCACCGGTCACCTTGCAGCCCCGGGCCAGAGCCGCCTCATGCGGACGCAGGCCGTACATGCCGGGCCCGCAGAAAGACGGGATGAGCGCCGGGTGCACATTCAGGATGCGGCGGGGATACGCTTCAATGACACTGGGCCCCAGCACGGACAGAAAGCCTGCCAGCACCACCAGATCGATGTTATGGTCTTTCAACGTTTTCAGCAGAGCTGCGTCGAAATCCTCACTGTTCTCGTAATCCTTGCGGCGCACCACGCAGCCTTCCACACCGGCCTTTGCGGCCCGTTCCAGCGCATAGACACCGGGCTTGGAGGCCACCACGAGGGTGATCCTGCCGTTGGGGTTCTCGCCCCGGGCTTCGCTGTCCAGCAGAGCCTGCAGGTTGGTGCCGCCGCCGGAGACTAAAACTGCAATGTTCAGCACAGCTCCACGCCCTCACCTTCTGCAATGACGCCCAGACGGTAAGCTTCCGGCTCGCCGTTTGCGTGCAGGATCTCCAGTGCCTTGTCGGCCTGCTCTGCGGGGACGGTGAGCACCATGCCCACGCCCATGTTGAAGGTGTTGAACATATCATGCTCGGAGATGTTGCCGGTCTTCTGCATCAGCTGGAACAGCGCCGGGGTACGGACATCTGCCTTGTTGATGCGTGCGCAGCAGCCCTTTTTCAGGCTGCGGGGGATGTTCTCATAGAAGCCGCCGCCGGTGATGTGGGAAATGCCCTTCACATCCACCTCTTCCAGCACCTTCAGCACAGGCTTTACGTAGATCTTGGTGGGGGCCAGCAGGGCCTCGCCGAGGGTCTTGCCGCCCAGCTCTTCCGGCTTGGTGTGCAGCACATCGGGGTTTGCGTCAATGTCAAAGATCTTGCGCACCAGCGAGAAGCCGTTGGAGTGCACACCGGTGGAAGGCAGTGCGATGATCACATCACCGGCTGCCATGGTCTCGTTGCTGAGGATCTTTTCCTTATCCACAACGCCCACGGTGAAGCCGGCCAGATCGTACTCCTCCTCCGGCATCATGCCCGGGTGCTCGGCAGTCTCGCCGCCCACCAGAGAGCAGTCGGCCTGCACGCAGCCCTCGGCCACGCCCTTGACGATTTCGGCGATCTTCTCAGGAATGTTGCGGCCGCAGGCGATGTAATCCAGGAACACCAGCGGCTTTGCACCGGCGCAGATCACATCGTTGACGCACATGGCCACGCAGTCGATGCCAATGGTATCGTGCCTGTCCATGATCATGGCGATCTTCAGCTTGGTGCCCACGCCATCGGTGCCGGAGATCAGCACCGGGTGCTTATAACCGGTGCAGTCCAGCTCGAACAGACCACCAAAGCCGCCCAAGCCTCCGATGCAATGCTCGTTCATGGTACGGGCCACATACTGCTTCATCAGTTCAACGGAGCGGTAGCCTGCGGTGATGTCCACACCGGCGGCTGCGTAGCTTTCAGAATAGCTCTTTTCCATGGTCTTACTCTCCTAATTTTTTCTCGTCCTTGGGACGGTCGTTCAGGTGGCGTTCGTGAATATCGGTGGAAAGCACCTCGTCCGGCCTTACGGCGTATTCGCCGGTAAAGCAGGCGGTGCAGAATCCGCATTTTGCGTTTTTGGCCAGCTGTACCACATGCTCGGTGGACAGATAGCCCAGTGTATCGGCCCCGATGACCTCATTGATCTGTTCCACGGTGCGGCCCGTGGCCACCAGCAGCTTCTGGTCCGGGATATCGGTGCCGAAGTAGCAGGGGTACTTGAACGGCGGGGCCGACACCATAAAGTGCACCTCGGCGGCACCGGCGTCCCGCAGCAGCTTGATGATGCGGGCAGAGGTGGTGCCGCGCACGATGGAGTCATCCACCAGCACCACCCGCTTGCCCTTGACCGTGCTGGAAACGACGTTCAGCTTGATGCGCACGCTGTTCTCGCGCTGCTTCTGGCTGCCCTGAATGAAGGTGCGGCCGATGTATTTGTTTTTGATAAAGCCGATGCCATAGGGGATGCCGCTCTCCTGCGAGTAGCCGAGCGCTGCATCCAGACCGGAATCCGGCACACCGATGACCACATCGGCCTGCACCGGGTGCTCCTGCGCCAGGAAGCGGCCTGCCTGCTTGCGGGCCTCGTGCACCGAGCTGCCCTCGATGATGCTGTCCGGGCGGGAGAAATAGATGAACTCGAACACGCACATCTGGGTGTCCGGGCGTCCGCAATGATCCTTGATGCTGCGCAGCTCACCGTTTTTTGCGTCTGCCACCACGATCTCGCCGGGCTCCACGTCCCGCAGCAGGGTGGCACCGGCAGCGTCCAGTGCACAGCTCTCGCTGGCAAACACGTAGCCGCCGCCGGGCAGAGTACCGATGCACAGGGGCCGGTAGCCGCGGGGGTCGCGCACCGCAATGAGCTTGGTGGCCGACATGATCACCAGACTGTAGGCACCCTCCAGCACATCCATCGTCTTGCTGATGGCGGTCTCGATGCTGCCCATGCGCAGGCGGTTGCGGGTGACGAGGTAGCAGATGACCTCGGTGTCCGAGGAGCCGTGGAAGATGGCACCCTCGTTTTCCAGCTGGCGGCGCAGTTCAATGGCATTGGTCAGGTTGCCGTTGTGGCACAGGGCCATGGTGCCGCGGCCGTGCCGGACGATCATGGGCTGTGCATTGGCCCGCACACGGCTGCCTGCCGTAGCGTAGCGAACATGACCGGTAGCCATGTGCGCATTGGGGTTTGCCAGACCTGCCAGCACTGCCGGGGTGAACACCTCGTTCACAAGGCCGAGGTCGCGGTGGCCGACAATGACGCCGTCATCGTTCACAGCGATGCCGCAGCTCTCCTGACCACGGTGCTGCAGAGCATACAGGGCCGAGTAGGCGGCAGCGGCCACATCCTCGGTACCGGCGCGGTCATAGATGCCGAAAACACCGCATTCTTCGTGCAGTGGATATGAAAAATCAGACATTGGTTCTCCTTTTTCGCTCTGAAACCCTCTCAGTCATTGCTCCGCAATGCCAGCTCCCCCGAGGGGGGAGCTTTTATACTGCTTTCCCGTCAGATGGCGTAAGACCTCGCCCTTCGGGAGAGGTGGCACGCCGCAGGCGTGACGGAGAGGGTCCGCGTCTTACAGCTCGTTCAGTTCGTTCTGCAATTTTTCCTCTTTGGCGGCGATCTGTGCAGCCATGGCGGTGCGCTCTGCAGCCAGCTTTTCGGCCAGAGCGTCATCGCTCAAAGCCAGAATTTCCGCTGCCAGCCATGCGGCGTTCTTGGCACCGTTCAGGGCCACTGTTGCCACCGGGATACCGCTGGGCATCTGGACCGTGGCAAGCAGTGCATCCAGACCATCCATGGCACCGCCCTTCATGGGAATGCCGATCACCGGCAGGGTGGTGTTGGCCGCAAAGGCACCGGCCAGATGGGCCGCCATGCCTGCCGCACACAGGATCACGCCAAAGCCCTTGGCGCGGGCGTTCTTTGCAAACTCTGCCGCCTCAGCAGGAGTGCGGTGCGCCGAAAGGATGTGGGCCTCAAACGGGATCTCCAGCGCCTTGAGCTGAGCGCAGGCTCCCTTCACCACCGGCCAGTCACTGTCTGAACCCATGATCACAGCCACTTTACGAACCATATCCAAACCTCTCTTTCTTGATCCCGACAAACAAAAAAGGCTGTGGTACCCCCGTACCACCGCCTTTATTTCTGCATACGCTTTTCCCACACGCCGCACAAAGCTGCACGATGCCCCTGACTTGCATGAATGTTGTTCTGACTCATGAGACCGGCCAGCATCTTCATCATTGAAGTTTTCCTCCGCAACTCTTTGTGCCTGCGTTTTTTCAGGGACGGCAAAAGCCCTTTCTGCAGGCCATCCGTCCCTGTACTACATACAGTTTACGGCAAAAGAAACGCTTTGAAAAGGGCGTTTCCATAAATTCTACCTTGTGTTTTCATGCCGCCAAAAAACTTTCAAAAGTTTTGTGCAGTTTCGACATTGTTTTTCTTTCTAAGTATGACTTATAGTTTAAGTATATTTTAGGTAAAGAAGCGCTCCGGCTTTTTGAGAAAAAAGACTGACTTTTAAGTGCCCTCGTCCTCTCAGAAGATGATCTTTGCAGTTGCTGCCCGTGCTGCGCGGATAAGGTCTGCCGGGGCACAGCACACCTGTGTGCCGATGCGGCCGCCGGAGACATATACCTTTTGCTGTGTCAGCACGCTCTCGTCAAACACGGTCTTATACTGTTTTTTCATGCCCACCGGGCTGCAGCCGCCCCGCACATAGCCGGTGACCTTGTTGATATCGGCCACATGGATCATCGCCACGCTCTTTTCGCCCACACTGCGGGCGGCGGCCTTCAGATCCAGCTCCGCTGCCACCGGAATGACGAAGACAAAATAGTTTTTGCTGGCTCCCTGCGTTACCAGCGTTTTGTACACGCAGGCCGGGTCCTCGCCCATGCTGGCCGCCACGGTCACGCCGTCCACAGCCACGCCCTCTTCGTGGGCGTACTCGTGGGCGGTGTAGGGTACCTTTTCACGTTCCAGAATGCGCATGGCATTGGTTTTTGCTTCTTTTCCCATTGTGATATTCCCCTTTGCTTGTATTGAACCCTCTCAGGCCGCTTCGCGTCCAGCTCCCCCGAAAGGGGGGAGCTTATGCGCGGTAACTGGCAGATCCTCTTCACCGTGAAGCAATGCCCCATGGAAAGCAGTAAAAAGCTCGCCCTTCGGGAGCAACAACAACGACCGCCGCCAGTGGCGGATACAGGGAGTTGTTGTTGGGGCAGCGGCCAGCAAAGCACGAGTGCATTTTTGCACGAAGTGATTGCTGGGAGCCGCAACCCGGCAAGTGTCATTGCGCAGCAATGACTGAGAGGATTCTTTTTTTATTCTACCACTTTCTCCATAAAATTTCAAAATTTCTCTTGACTTCAGTTTCCTGAAGTGATATCATAGCGTCACACACTTCAGAGAACTGAAGTTTGACAATGCAAGCTGCGGCAAAGGAGCCGGTCTCCCTCGCCGTTCACACGATAAGGCAAAGGAGACAAAAATCATGATCATCGTATTGAAACAGGATGCACCCGAAGTACAGGTACGCGAGTTCTGCCACGAACTGCAGGATATGGGCCTGCAGATCAACGACTCCAAGGGCAGCGAGAGCCACATTCTGGGCCTGATCGGCGACACCAAGGCCGTGGCCGAAAGCTGGGTGCTGGCAAACCCGGTAGTGGAGACCTGCCGCCGGGTGACGGAGCCCTACAAAAAGGCCAACCGCAAGTTCCATCCGGATGACAGCGTCATCGATGTGGACGGCGTCAAGATCGGCGGCGGGAACTTTGCGGTCATTGCAGGCCCCTGCAGCATCGAGAGCGAGGAGCAGATCACCTACTGTGCACAGCGGGTCAAGGCCGCCGGTGCTTCCCTGCTGCGCGGCGGCGCGTTCAAACCCCGCACCTCTCCGTACTCCTTCCAGGGAATGCGCAGCGAGGGTCTGGATCTGCTCAAGCTGGCACGCCGTGCCACCGGCTCCCCCATCGTCACCGAGATCATGAACACCGAGCACCTGCCGCTGTTCGAGAATGTGGATCTCATTCAGGTGGGTGCCCGCAACATGCAGAACTTTGAGTTGCTCAAGGCCGTCGGCCGTCAGAAGAAGCCGGTGCTGCTCAAGCGCGGCCTTGCCAACACGCTGGAAGAGTTCGTGATGAGCGCCGAGTACATCATGGCCGAAGGCAACGAGAACGTCATCCTCTGCGAGCGCGGCATCCGCACCTTTGAGACCAGCATGCGCAACACCCTCGACCTTGCCGGTGTGGTGATGCTGCACAAGATGACCCACCTGCCCGTTATCGTGGACCCCAGCCACGCCTGCGGCCATGCATGGATGGTGCCGGAGCTGGCAAAGGCCGCCGTCGCCGCCGGTGCCGACGGCCTGATGATCGAGGTGCACAACAACCCCGCCAAGGCCAAGTGCGACGGTGCCCAGAGCCTGACCCCGGACCAGTTCGACGAGCTGATGCAGTTCGTGAGCAAAGAGGTGGAGTTCTTCGGCAAGAAGATGAACTGACGCGTTGAAAGCCGGCCGGCAGACGAACCACGATTTTCTGAATACAGATCCAAAATGGATGCTTTCCTGCATTGAGCGGGAGGCATCCATTTTTTTCGATAAAAATATTTATAATGTGTAACCAGATCTCCGTACCGCTGCAATCATCTCCCTGTAAAATCTATGTGATTTTATAGAGCGGACCGTACAAATCATTTGCGGGGCCGGACCAGAAGCACATGGAGCTTCCGGCTCAGATCTGCCAGACACCACGCGATCGCCATGCCGCTTGCAATGCCGAGGGCGGCCAGAAAAGTCTGCTCCCCAAAGTGCTCTGCCGCCCGCAGATCGCTGGAGACCACCGCATTCATGCAGTAGTAAAGCGTGCTGCCGGGGATGAGGGGAATGGCCGACGTGATGAAAAACGGCGTGGAAGGCGCATTGCAGCACCGGGCAAGGATCTCGGCATAGAGGGCGGCACAAAAACCGGCCAGCAGATTTGCAAGAAAGGCGCTGCTCAGTGCATGATCGGCCAGCAGGTAGGCCAGCCACGCCAGAAACCCGCCCACAGCGGCGGCAGGCAGGTAGCGCCGGTTCAGGTTGAAGATCAGCCCGAAGCCGACAGAGCCCAAAGCTGCGCTGAGCAGCTGCGATAAGACCTGCATCATGCGATCCCTCCCATCAGCCAGATGGCTGCCATCATGCCCAGTGCAAGGACTGCGGCCATCAGAATGGCCTCCACCAGCCGCAGAGAGCCGGAAATGATATCGCCGAGCAGGATATCCCGGATGGAATTTGTCAGCATGATGCCGGGGATCAGCAGCATGATGATGCCAATGAGGATCTTGTCTGCATGGAGCTGCGGCCCGATGCGGCAGAACAGCAGGGTGGAAATGCCGCAGCAAAATGAGGCGATGAACTGAAATTCCACGCCGTTCATGCAGAACGGTGCAAGGCAGCGCTCCATCCAGAAGACCAGCACTGCAATGACGCCGGCCAGCAGGCCGTCCCACAGGCTGCCCCCAAAGAACACGGCAAAGCTGGAAGCGGCCAGCACGCTGCCCGCCAGCCGGAGCCGGGGGGCTGCACGCTTGGCAAGGATGGCGTCCAGCTGTTTTTGAAATTCCTCCACAGAGGGCGGTGCCGCGCAGATCCGGCGGCTGAGTGCATTGAGTTCTTCCAGCATGAGCAGATCATTCCCGGACGCATGGCGCAGACGGCGTGTCTGGGTCTGCGGCGGGAGCTGCGGCATTGTCAGGGTGACAACGATGCTGGATGTGATGACGAATACATTGACCTCCTGCGCGCCGTATGCGGCTGCGATGCGGTTCAAGGTATCTTCTACGCGGAAAACCTCGGCCCCGCTGTTCTGCAGTGCTTCTCCCATTTTGATCAGAATGCAGAGAAAGTGGCTGACTTCTGCTTCTCCCATGAAATATCCCCTTTTCAGCTTTGTCTTTTGCCCCTATTATAATGGTTCTGCGGGATGGAAACAAGGGTGGTAAGGATGCCTGCACGGAAATCCGCTTTTGCAGCCTGAGCCAAATCAAAAGCCTTCCCCTTTCCCGGCGTCTTGACAAGCCCTTTTCTTCTGGTTACAATACGGAAAAGAGTCTGCAGACCGTCTCTTTGCAAATTTCAGCCGCTGGCTCCGGGAAAGGAACTTCGTCATGGAACCAAAAACCAAACAATCTCTGCTCGTAACTGTTGTGGGCGTAACGCTTTTTGTTGCACTGCTGCGGCTTTCCACCGTTCTGGCCTTTGCGGCAGAGCTCGTGGATCTGGTCCTGCCCATTCTGGCAGGCGGCATTCTGGCTCTTTTTATCAACGTACCCATGAGTGGGCTGGAAAAGCGGCTGAAACATCTGTTCCGCAAGGCCAGAAAGCAGCCGTCGGATAAAGCCATCCACCTTCTCAGCTTTTTCATCACGCTGCTGGGCGTTGTGCTGGTGCTGGTGCTGGCTCTGACCCTGCTGATCCCGGAGCTTGTGCAGTCCTTCCACAGCCTCTATCTGCAGATCGAAGCAAACATTCCCCGCTGGACCGCCTATCTGGGTGCGCAGAATGCCGACACGGGCTGGCTGATGAGCTGGCTGGAAGGCATCAACTGGGAGCAGCTGCTGCACAAGATCACTGCCGGCATCGATACTGTGCTGATCAATGCGGTAAGCGCCGTATCTGCCACGGTGAACATTGCGGTGACAGCCTCCTTTGCCCTGATCATCTCCATCTATATGTCCCTTGGCTCGGAAAGTCTCTGTCGGCATGCCCGCACACTGGTGTGCGCCTATCTGAAGCCGAACCACGCCGCCGGGCTGCTGAAGTTCTGCAGAGCGTTCCGCCAGTCTTTTGCAAACTTTCTTACCGGACAATGCAGCGAGGCGGTGATCCTCGGCGTCCTCATGACCCTTGCGTTTTCCGTTTTCCGGATCCCCTACGGCAGTCTTGTGGGAATGCTGACCGCCATCTGCGCCATCATCCCCTACGTCGGCGCGCTGATCTCCTGCGTGGTCAGCGTGTTCCTTGTGCTTTTGGTGGACCCGGTGCTGGCGGTGCGCTGCCTCATCGTTTATCTTGCCGTGCAGTTCATTGAAAATCAGTTCATCTATCCCCGCGTGGTGGGCAAGTCCGTGGGGCTTTCTCCCCTTTACACCCTTGTTGCCGCCATGATCGGCGGAAAGCTCTTTGGCATCATCGGCATCATCTTCTTCATTCCCCTGACTGCGGTGATCCTCGAGCTTGTGAAGGAGGACGCCTGCCGCCGCCTGCGTGCAAAAGAAGAGCAGCAATAAAAGCAGCGGCCCCGGAAAGCTTCTGAAAACGCTTTCCGAGGCCGTTTTATTCTTTTCCGAGGGTGTCCCCGGCAGCATTTACTTAAAATATTGGGGGAAGGACTTCCGGATGGTGGCCAGATTTTCGGTGTACCGCTGCATATGCCGGGCGGCAATGGTGCGGGCAGCGGCGGTATCCTTTGCCTCGATGGCCTTCAGCAGGCTGGTGTGGTCATCCAAAATTGCCTCTGCCGGGCGGCAGCGGAAGCTGAGCATCGTGGTGCGGTCGAAATGAGGGGCCAGATTTTCCACCAGTTCATACCAGTAAGGGCAGCCGCACAGCTCATACAGCATCTTGTGGAACTCCTTATCCAGTGCAAAGATCTTTTCCTCCTGCGCCCGCTGAATGTACATCTGCCACAGCGCCACATTCTCCCACAGACGGTCGAGCTCCTGTTTGGTCAGCATTTCGCAGGCCATCCCCGCCAGCTCTGTTTCCAGCACTGCCCGGAGATGCCGGACCTCTTCCACCAGCCCGGCGTCGATGAGGGAGACATAGGTGCCGATCTTGGGCCGGATCTCGATCAGCCGCCGCTGCGCCAGCTCCAGCTCTGCTTCCCGGAAGGGGGTGCGGCTGACCCCCAGCTGCTCGCACAGCTCCGGCTCGTTGAGTTTTTCTCCGGGTTCCAGACGGGTGTTGACGATGTTATCGATCAGCACCCGCAGGACAAAATTTTTAGCAGATTCCTGCTCTCTGCGTTCTGAGATGGTGATCATGGAAATGCTCCTTCTATCCGTTTGCGGTCTGCTCAGGGCGTATCTGAAAACAAAGAAAATGGCGAGTATTCCGCAGTCACAGGCGGGCTCCAGGGCTTTTTCCCACAAGATCCTGCTGTGGCTGCAGAAACAGGCTGGATTTTCGACTTTTCAGCTGCACGCAAGGGTTGCAGCCTGTTCACAGTATAGCACAAACCGCTTCGGCTTGTCCCGTTTTTTGCAGAAAATGCAGCAAAAAGCAAAGCATACAGGGCGCGATTTTTGCTGCCGGAGCAGATCATGGACTTTTTAAAGCTGGAACAGGTCGATCCGCACGACCATGGCAAGGCCATAATGGACCACAACAGCCGCCCGATCATGGATGGTGGTGCTCAGCGGCCCGGATAAGATGCAGGAAAGATTTCCGCTTTCGCCTTGACTTTACCCCTGTTTTCTGCTTTAATACCTTTGATAAAAGGGAGTAAAGGGCCGTTTTCCGTTTTGTGATCCGGAAAACGGCTGCATGGCAGCGTCATCACGGCAAAATGCCCGATGTCATGTGTTCGCTTGAGACTTTTGTCACAGACAAGGTACTGTGGCAGAGGTCTCTTTTTTCTTGCCGCTGTACCGGAGCACAAGGAGGCAAAGAAAAAGCATGAACTTTCTGAACACATTCGCAAGTCTGTTTTCCAACTTCGGGAACCTGACATGGCAGATGGTGGTGATGTGGGCCATCGGTGCGCTGCTCATTTACCTTGCCATCGCCAAAAAAATGGAGCCGAGCCTGCTTTTACCCATGGGCTTTGGTGCCATTCTGGTCAATCTGCCCCTGTCGGGCGCCATTACGCAGGGCGATACGGTAGGACCCATTTCTGCCTTGTTTGATGCGGGCATGTCCAACGAGCTGTTTCCGCTGCTGCTCTTCATCGGCATTGGTGCCATGATCGATTTTGGCCCGCTGCTGGAAAAGCCGTGGCTGATGCTCTTTGGTGCGGCGGCACAGTTCGGTATCTTTTTCACCCTGTTTCTGGCGGGCTTCTTCTTTGACCTGAAGGATGCCGCCTCCATTGCTGTCATCGGTGCAGCGGACGGCCCCACTGCCATCTTTGTGGCAAACACCCTCAACTCCCAGTATCTCGGTGCCATCATGGTGGCAGCCTACAGCTACATGGCCCTGGTGCCCATCGTGCAGCCCCCTGTTATCCGGCTGCTGACCACCAAAAAGGAGCGCCTGATCCGGATGCCTTATGAAAAAGGCAGCGTTTCCCAGCTGACCAAGATCCTGTTCCCCATCGTCGTGACCATCATTGCGGGCATGGTCGCCCCTGCCAGTGTGGCGCTGGTGGGCTTTTTGATGTTCGGCAACCTGCTGCGGGAGTGCGGCGTGCTGAACGTGCTCAGCGAAACCGCTCAGAATGTGCTGGCAAACCTGATCACCATTGTGCTGGGTCTGACCGTTGCCGGGCAGATGACCGCAGACAAGTTCGTCCGGCCCGACACGCTGCTGATCCTTGCACTGGGTCTGGTGGCCTTCGTCTTTGATACCGCAGGCGGCGTGCTGTTTGCAAAGCTGCTGAATCTGTTCCTGCCCGAAGGCAAAAAGCTGAACCCGATGATCGGTGCAGCCGGCATCTCGGCTTTCCCCATGAGCGGCCGCGTCGTCAACAAGATGGGTCTGGAAGAGGACAGCCAGAATTTCCTGCTGATGTATTCCATCAGCGTCAATGTTTCGGGGCAGATCGCATCCGTCATTGCAGGCGGTCTCATCCTGACCCTGATGGCTTAACGGAGGTGTACTTATGCTTCATCTTTCTTCGTGGATGGTCACACTGCCGATGATGCTCATCGGGATGGTCGGCATCATCCTCGTCATCGGCATCATCGTTCTGTCCGTGATGCTGCTGAACCGGCTTACCAGCCGGAAATGATTTTTCCTTTTACCGTTTGACTGAACAGAAAAAGCCCGGGCCTGTTTCCGCTCAGAGAAAGGCCCGGGCTTTTCGTTTGCTCTGGTTTGTGGTATACTATAGTGTATTTTGAAATCATCCCTTAAAAAGAGGTATCATTATGAAAGCACATATCGCACGCAACCAGAATGCCGGCGTTCCGCTGGCGCTGGGCTGGAATCTTTCCAATGCAGACCGCGGCAAGCTGGAGGGCATGGCCCCCGCCTTTGGCATGAAGCTGCTGCTCGTGTCCCCTGCGGACGCCGGCAAGACCGTCGCCCAGCTGCTGGGCGAGGTGGAGACCCGAACCGCACGCACGCTGGTGCTGGAACCGGGTGCCTATCCCCCGGCACTGGTGCTGGCAAACTTCAAGGATAAGGATGTGGACACCCTGCTGGACCTGATGAAGCAGGCACAGGTGAACATCCCGCTCAAGGCCGTGGTCACTCCCTCCAACCGCAGCTGGGTGTTCGGCGACCTGCTGGCCCATCTGCAGGAGGAGCACGCAGCCGTTACCGCCGCAAAGGAGAACCAGACCCTATGAAGACCCGCGCAAACCGTTTGGTCAGCATGCTGCTGGCCGGTGCGCTCTGCCTGAGCCTGCTGGCCGCTTGTGCCCCCAAAAAGAAGGAGCTGACCCGCTACTCCACCGTTTTTTACGATGTGTTCGACACCGTAACGCAGGTGATCGCCTATTGTGAGAGCGAAGAGGTGTTCAAGACCCAGATGGACGCGCTGCACGCAGACCTTGTCACCTACAATCAGCTGTACGACATCTACAACGATTACCCCGGCGTGACCAATGTGAAGACCATCAACGACAACGCCGGCAAGGCCCCCGTGGAGGTGGATGACCGCATCCTTTCCATGCTGGAGCTGGCCGACCAGATGTACGCCACCACCAACGGCAAGCTGAACATTGCCATGGGCAGCGTGCTGAACATCTGGCACAACTACCGCGAAGCTGCCGAGGCCACCGAGACCGATGCAGACAACAAGCTGCCCAGCATGGACGAGCTGGAAGCTGCCGCCCAGCACTGCGACATCAACAATGTCATCATCGACGAGGACGCCAAGACCGTCTATCTGGCCGACCCGGATATGCGGCTGGACGTGGGCAGCGTGGGCAAGGGCTATGCCGTGGAAATGGTATGTCAGGCAGCCGAGGCCCGCGGCCTGACCAGCGCTCTGGTGAGCGTGGGCGGCAATCTGCGTGCCATCGGCACAAAGCCGGACGGCAGCCAGTGGACCGGCGGTGTGGAAAACCCGTGGAACGCTTCCGACCTGTACACCGCCAGTTCCATGCTGAGCGGTGCCATCAACATGAGCGATATGGCCCTTGTGACCAGCGGCGACTACCAGCGCTACTTTGTGGTGGACGGCAAGCGCTATCACCACCTGATCGACCCGGACACCCTGTTTCCTTCCACCTACTTCAATGGCGTGACCGTGCTGTGCAGCGACTCCGGTCTGGCCGACTGCCTGACCACCGGCCTGTTCTGCCAGCCGTTGGAGGACGGGATGAAGATCGTGGAAAGTCTGGACGGCGTGGAAGCCATGTGGTGCACACCGGATCAGCAGATCATCACTTCTTCCGGCTGGGATGCCCATTTGAAAAACTAAAAGCATTTCGACAAAAAGAAAAGCACTGCAATGCAGTGCTTTCTTTTTGCTTCAAAATTCGGTCGGTGCGTAATAGCTGGGAATGGACGTCGTTTTCTGGGCGCTTGCCTGCTGGCGCAGCGCCGAGCGGGTCACCTCTGCCCAGGAATACTGGGTCATATACTCGCCCCGGTAGGAGTTGATGGCCGAGCGGTCCCCCTTCAGGAAGTTGTAGTAATCGCAGTCCACCTTGCCCGTATCGATGGCCAGCGTGCTGCGGCCGCGGATGAGCAGGCCGGTAACGCCTGCATCCTCCAGCGCATGGCTCAGGTCAAAGATCAGGTTGCGCAGATGGCTGTGCAGAGACGCGGTATCGGGTTTGTCCTCCCACAGCACCGCCAGCATTTCACCGTTGGTACAGGTGGCACCGTTGCGGTCCACCAGATAAGCCAGCAGCTCTTTGCTCTTGCTGCGCTTGAAAGACAGTGTGCGCCCATTGACAAAGATCTCAAAATTGCCGAAGCATTGGATCTTGACGCCTGCCGGGCCGTCCTCCGGCGGGTAGCGCAGATGCTTCAGCACATTCTTGACATCTTCCTCGTTTGCAGGCTTGAGTAGAAAGCCGCTGACAAAGATCTGCAGTGCTTCCAGCGCATGTTCCGGATGCTCTGTCACCACAATGATGTTGCAGCGCGGCTGCAGCTTCTGGATCATCCGCGCCAAACCAAGCCCGTTCATGCCGGGCATTTCCAGATTCAGGAAGGCAGCATCCATAGGCCCCTGACGCATCCATGTCAATGCGTCTTCGGTGGTCATGGCGCTGATATAATCACAGTCGGGTGCAACACGGCACAGGATGCGGACCAGCGAGTTAATCGCAAGCTGTCCGTCATCGACGACCAATATCTTCATTTATAACACCCCCGCAAGCTTACGTTCAAAACGCTCCCCCTTGTTCAGTTTAACACGTCATCCGCTGATTCGCAAGTTATTTTTGCACAAAAAAACGGAAACCTTATCTTAACTACGAAAAAGCACCTCTTCCTTGCAGTTTGTCCGCAAAACCACTGACCGAAAGAGGTGTCTGAGCCGGATCTTATTTCCCGCCGCTCAGGCAGTTATACAAGATACTCCGTGCCGTCCAACCCTGTCAATTTTTGTGCCGTAGTTTCTCCCACATGGCTGCACAGCTGCGCGTAGGCCTGCCGCATCCGGGTCGGGCGGGAGGTGCAGTTGTGCGCATCGGAAGAGACCGCATCCACCAGCCCCGCCTTGATCCAGTGTTCCAGCCGCATCCGCTGCCAGAAGCCGCTGTCCAGCACAGCCGAGCAGTTGATCTGGCAGCGCAGCCGGTACTGCTCATGCAGGCGGGCCAGCAGGCCGTGCTGCGCAAGGCAGGGATACCGCTCAATGTGGGCCACCAGAATGCGGTAGCCTGCACCCGTGACCTCCCGCAGCGCCGTTTCCAGCTCTTTTGCGGTTATGTTCGGCACGAACTCCAGCAGCACCCAACTGGTGTCACCCAAGGTCAGCAGCTGGCGCTGGACTGCCGTATATCCCGCCGCAGGGGTATACAGCAGCTCGGAGCCGTGCTCCAGCTTCAGGTCGTAGCCTTTCTGTGTACAGTATTCGCGGGCCAGCGCCAGATGCCGGTCGTAGACTTCCTGCGGGAAGCGTTCCATGCCCGGCGTGCTGTGGGAGGTAGCAAACAGGTGCCGCACACCATCTGCTGCCGCTGCATCCAGCATGGCATACATTTCTTCTCTGGTCTGCGCGCCATCGTCCACGCCGTAGACGAAGTGCGCATGATAATCCGTAAAGCCGTTCATTTCTTTTCCGCTTCGTGGCTCCGTTTATAATACTTCTTGTAATAACCGTTCTTTCCATACTTTGAGTACTTGCGGCCCATATAGTTGTCGAAATCCACCTGATTGAGCACGGTGCCCAGAATGGGGCAGCCGGTCTGCTCGATCTGCTGCTTCACGTCCAGCAGTTCCTGACGGCTCACATCGTTGTAATGAACTGCGATCAGGGTACCGTCACATACCTTGGCGATCTCTGCCGCATCAATAACCATACCCACCGGGGGAGCGTCCGCAATGACGTAATCTGCCATTCCGGCCAGCATATCCAGCAGTTCAGCAAAGTGGCTGTTGGTCAGCAGCGACAGCGGGTTGGGCACATCGCGGCCCACCGGCACCATGATCGCGTTGGGGATGTCGGTCTGGTAGATGACCTCATCCATGCCCACCATACCGGCCAGAAAATGGGAGAGGCCCTTGCCGTCGTTGCGGCCATCCTCAAATTTCAGGCCGTAGTCACTGTTGACCATGCTGCGGCGCAGGTCTGCGTCCACCAGCGCCACCTTGATGCCGCGCTGTGCCAGCGTGCGCATCAGGTTCATGGACAGATAGCTTTTGCCCTCTGAAGCATGGCTGCTGGTGAGCATGATCTTTTTGACATTTGCACCTGCAAAGGAAAGGTTGGTGGTCAGGGTATTAAAAGCTTCATTTCCCGCATAATCCAGAGCCGGAAATTTTGTGATCTTCAGCTGTTTCATGCTTTCCTCCCGGAGCTGCCACTCACACGGCGGCGGATATCATCGGCAAACCGCTTGGTGCGGCGCTTGAGCTCGCTTTTCTCTTTCGGCTGTTCGCCAGCATCGGCCAGCGGGACGGTGGCCAGCACGACCATACCGGTATACTTGCGGATATCATCGGCAGACTTGTAGGTATCATCCAGCATGGTCCGCAGCACCACCACGGCGCTGGCCAGCACAAAGCCCACTACAAAGCCCAGCAGGATGTTCTTGGCCTTGTTGGGGCTGAACGAGTTTTCCGGTACGCGTGCAGAAGACATCAGGGTGGGCTCGTCCGTCTTCATCCTTTCCGAGATATACTTTGCGCCCACATCCGCATACTCGTTTGCGATCACTGCTGCTTCTTCCGGATCCGGGTTCGTGACCGTGATATCCAGCATGCGGGTGTCGCTGGTATTGGTGACAGACAGCATCTTAGCCATATCGGTGTAGGTATAATCCAGCCCTAGGTTGCTGATGACCTTTTCGTGGACTTCCCACATTTCAAAAACCTTGATGTAATCGCTGGTCAGCTCGCTGCCGACCTGCAGGTCGGAGAAGTTCAGCACCGAATCATTGCGGCTGACCACATAAATGGTGGCCGTGGCCTTGTACATCGGCGTTATCAGAAAAAAAGTACAAAGCGCCGTCAGCACGGCACCCACCACAGCCGTGGCTGCAATGAGCTTCCAGTGGGCCAGCAGGCCCATGAACAGTTCCAGAAGATCAATGGTGTCTTCTTCCTGTTCCGGCTGTGCCGCCAGAGCTGTGCGCTCCTTCACAATCGTATCTTGCTGCACGATTTCACTCCTTATAGTACTGCCGCCCATGCGGCCCGGGCGTTGTGCCCATTCCTCTATTTTTCTAAATCCCGTACGCCAAAAATGCGGCGTTCCCTTTTTTATCAGGGAGCGCCGCAGAACATTTCTGGTTCTTAGCCCTCAATGGCCTTCAGTGCCACCAGAGTGAAGTTGGAGCCGAAGCTCTTGACCTGACGGCCCTTCAGGCTCACCACGATCTTACCGTTGACGACCTTACCGGTCACAGTCTGGTAAGTGTAGGTCACAGTGCCGTCTGCCTTCGTAGTGGGCACAGCCACCAGAACGACCACTTCCTCGTTTTCCTTGTAAGCAGCCTCGATGACCTTGGATTCAACGGTCAGTTCAATGTTTGCAGCGTCGAGCAGGTTAGAGGTCTGCACTTCAAAGGGCTGAGCTGCGGTAACATCCACAGTCTCCTTCTTTCCTTCCGAAGCGCCCACGGCCTTCTGCAGGTCCACATTGGATACGATGTCCTTCAGGACTTCCTCAGTCTCAGCGGTATCCTCCTTGGCAGTGACCTTCACATCACTGACAATACCCAGAACACCGGTGACGGTTGCAGAACCGCTGGCCTTGACCTCGTCTGCCACAGTCTTGCTGGGCGTTGCTGCCAGAACAGACACACCCATGCCCACGACCATAGCGGCAGTCAGTGCAACACTAATAACTTTCTTCATAATAAAAACTCCTTTCACTTCAAGCCGCACCCCCCAAGATGCTGCTTTCTATCGCAAATGTTTTTCAACATTTACATCATTCTTCAACAGGCTCCCAGAAAAGCGCCAGAACCGCCTTCTGGATGGAATCTTCGGTCGGATAAAACTCGGTGAATCCGTCCTCTGCCACCTTATGCTCGCCTTCCAGTGTAATGGCAGGTTCCACAGTATCGTCCTTTGCGGCCCACACCTCATTGACCAGCTGACCCTTTGCAAGGTCGGTGACCAGATAAGGCTGCAGCGCATCGTACACCTGTGCGGTGAACTGCTGATCCTGCTGCACCCTGCTTTCCAACTGTGCGGAAAGCTGTGCAAGATACTCCTCCTGCCGCACCATGCGGGCTTCGTTGGTGCCCTCGCCAACATCCATGCGCCTGCGCACAAAGATCTCAGCCTGATCGCCATGCAGTGTCAGGGTCGTCCCCCTGGTCATGGCCGGATCCGCTGCGGAGAAGTCATCCTCCAGCGTCACCGTCACACCGCCTGCCAGATCGTTCAGCACCGAGATGCCGTCCAGACTCATTGCCAGATAGAAATCGATGTTTTCCCCCTGCAGCAGGCGGGACACTGCATCACGGGCATAGCCGCAGCTTTCCTCCTTGCCATCGCCAAAGCCATGAGCAAGGCTGATCTGCATCTGAGTGGTGCCCACCGGATTGCCCAGCATGCCAAGCACCGTCACCTCGGCCATGGTGTCGCGGTCGATCTTGAGCTGACGGACCGTCTTGTCTTTGCTGTCTATCACAATGAGCCGTTGAAAATCCGCCTGACCGCCCTGATAGGAGCCTTCTGCTTCCACCTCGCTGTCATGGTCGATGCCCATAACAAGGATGGTGGTCAAATCTGTACGCCTGCGGTAGGTCACGCCGTCCACTTCCATGGTCTCAGCGGTCTCCTGCGGCAGCTCCGTCCGGGTCTCCGGTTTCCGGCTGCGTTTTTCCAGCCAGCTGCCGCCTGCAAAAAGCAGCAAAGCCGCCAACACCAGCACAGTCAGCGCCGCAGCAGCGCGATATTGTTTTTTTCTGTTCAAAAAGGTATGCTTCCCCTCTTTCCCTCGGAATATGATCCTGCCGGAAAATATTCCATGGCCTATTATAGCGTCACAATTGTGCAACTGTCAATGCATTTTGCGTTATTTTCGCTGTCCCATTAGACTTTTTTTCCATTTTTTCTTTGAAATCAATGCAGAAACCCGGCAGGGATATATGTTGAAAGAATGCAGAGTTCCTTTTCCTGCATTGGATCGAAGGGAAGCTGCAGGACGTGGAAATGCACGCAGAAATGCGCTATACTAAAAGCAAAAACAGTTAGTGGAGGAATGCTTTATGAATCCGACTCTGCGAAGAGATGCAGATGCCATCATCCGCTCCAGCCTGAACGCCGTTCTGCCGGACGAAGCCGTGCGCCGTGCGTTGAAAGCCTTTGCGCCAAAGGGCGGCAGAGTGCTGCTGGTGGCAGCGGGCAAGGCGGCCTGGCAGATGGCACACGCTGCGGTGGAAACGCTGGGCCATCTGGACGGCGGTGTGGTAGTGACCAAATACGGCCACGTAAAGGGAGAGATCCCGGGAGTTGTCTGCTGTGAAGCAGGCCATCCGGTCCCGGACGAGAACAGTTTTGCAGCCACCGAAAAGGCGCTGGCCCTTGTGCAGGGCCTGACGGCAGAGGATGCCGTACTGTTCCTGCTCTCCGGCGGCGGCAGCGCATTGTTCGAGCGGCCGCTGCTGCCCGGGGAAGAGCTGCAGGACATCACAAGCCAGCTTCTCGCCAGCGGGGCCGATATCGTGGAAATGAACACCATCCGCAAGCGGCTTTCCGCTGTCAAGGGCGGACGGTTTGCGCAGGCCTGTGCCCCGGCAGAGGTGTTCAGCATCGTGCTCAGCGACATCCTCGGCGACCCGCTGGATATGATCGCCAGCGGCCCGGCGGTGCCGGACACCTCCACCTGCGCACAGGCCCTTGCCATTGCGGAAAAGTACCATTTAAACCTGTCAGAACAGGCAAAGACGCTGCTGCAGCAGGAAACGCCCAAAGCGCTGGACAACGTGACCACCCGGATCACCGGCAGTGTGCGGGAACTGTGCACCGCTGCGGCCAATGCCTGCCGGGAACTGGGCTATGAGCCCATCCTGCTGACTGACCAGCTTTGCTGTGAGGCGCGGGAAGCGGGCAGCTTTCTTGGCTCCATCGTCCGCACCCACGCGGGGCACGGGAAAAAGCTGGCCTTTATCGCAGGCGGCGAGACGGTCGTCCACCTGACCGGCAAGGGCCTCGGCGGGCGGAATCAGGAGCTGGCGCTTGCGGCAGCTCCCGCCATTGCAGGGCGGAACGCGGCAGTGTTCTCGGTGGGCAGCGACGGCACCGATGGCCCCACCGATGCCGCAGGCGGCTATGTGGACGGTGAGACCCTTGCTGCGCTGACTGAAAAAGGCTGGAACGTGTTTGACACCCTGCAGCACAACGATGCCTATCACGCCCTCCGGGCTGTGGAGGGGCTCATCATGACCGGGGCCACCGGCACGAACGTCAACGATGTGGCCGTGGCATTGCTCCGGGGGCTTGACAGAGAAAGTTCAAAGTGATATGATTTTGATATCGTAAAGAAGCGTTTTCAAACCCTGATAAAAAGGAGACCATTATGGAAGAGAAAATTCTGCAGACCAAAAAGAACGGCATGGTCATGCTGCTGCTCACCCTGCTGGGCTATGTGGCGTTCACGGCACTGTTCGTGTACAGCCTGATCCTGCTGGACACCAGCCTGTTCCCGGGCATTCTGCTCATGGCGCTGTCCATCCTGTACTGGGTGGCGGGCATTTTCCTGTTCTGCGGCCTGAAGGTGCTTAAGCCGCAGGAGGCACTGGTGCTCACCCTCTTCGGCGACTACATCGGCACCTTAAAAGGACAGGGCTTTTACTGGGTGAATCCGTTCTGTACCGCAGTCAACCCTGCAGCGGGCACAAAGCTCAGCCAGAGCGGTGACGTGAACAGCGGCGAAACCGGCATGGCGGCCCTGCTCAAGGCAGGCAACAGCAGCGCCCAGACCGCAGAATCGGCCAGCAAGAAGATCTCGCTCAAAATGATGACCCTCAACAACTCCCGCCAGAAGATCAACGACTGTCTGGGCAACCCGGTGGAGATCGGCATTGCGGTCATCTGGCGGGTCACCGACACCGCAAAGGCCGTGTTCAATGTGGACAACTACAAGGAATACCTCTCCCTGCAGTGCGACAGCGCCCTGCGCAACGTGGTGCGCGTTTATCCTTATGATGTAGCCCCCAATGTGGACACCACCGGCGACGGCGTAGCCGATGAGGGCAGTCTGCGCGGCTCCTCGGAGGTGGTAGCCGCCCGCATCCGGGACGAGATCCAGAAGAATGTGGAGCAGGCCGGCATCGAAGTGGTGGAGGCCCGCATCACCTATCTGGCCTATGCGCCGGAGATCGCAGCCGTGATGCTGCAGCGCCAGCAGGCAAGCGCCATCATCGACGCCCGCAAGATGATCGTGGACGGTGCCGTGGGCATGGTGGAAATGGCACTGGACCGCCTGAGCGAAAACAAGGTGGTGGAGCTGGACGACGAACGCAAGGCGGCGATGGTCTCCAACCTGCTGGTGGTGCTGTGCGGCAACCGTGACGCACAGCCCATTGTGAACAGCGGCAGCCTGTACTGATGGCAGAGCCCAAAAAGCAGGTGCCCCTGCGCCTGAACGCGAAGCTCTACGACGCCCTTGCCGCCTGGGCAGAGGATGACTTCCGCTCGGTGAACGGGCAGATCGAATATCTGCTCACCGAGTGCGTGCGTCAGCGCAAAAAGAACGGGAAGTATGTCTCGGATCAGATCGACGTCCCGCCCGAACTCGACATCAAATGATGTAATAATCTGGCCCGCTGGGCCGCTGCAAATAGCTCCATCCAAAAAATGAGACAGGCTTCCCCGAAAACAAGGGGCTGCCTGTCTCATTTTTATAAGCTGAGGGCGAGAAAAGGATCCCGCAAGAACGGTATGGAGGAGCGGTAAAGTGTCCGGATGCCCTTTGTCCGGGTCGGAGAGCTCAGTCTTGGCAAGGATGAGCGTTTTTTCGCGTGTTACACGTCCCACAGGCCGGGCGCAGAGGTGGATACTGCAGCTGCCCCCGCGCGCATGGCGGCCATGACATCGGCTTTATCCCGCAGCAGACCGCCTGCGATCACCGGCACCTGCGTGCGGGCGCTGATCTCGGCAATGACCCGGGGCATGATGCCGGGCAGGATCTCAACGAAATCCGGTTTGCCCTGTTCCAGCTGGCCAGACAGGCTGGTCAGCGAGAGGGAGTCCAGAATGAACGCCCGCTGGACGGTCAGCAGGCCCCGGTGACGCGCCCGGCGGATGAGCGTCGGGCGGGTGGAAATGATGCCGTCCGGGCTGCACAATGCGATGAGGGAGTCCACTGCGATCTCTCTCGACGAAAGACCGTCCACAAGATCAATGTGCACCACGGCCAGCTTTCCCGCCTCGTGTATGCGGCGCACAAGCCCGTCTACGGTGAGCAGGGTACTTGCCAGCAGAAAAACGGTGCTGCAGGGCGAAGCCAGCGCAGCAGTCAGGGATTCGTCCGTTTTCACGGCGGCGATCACCGGTTCGTTCAACAGCGTTTCAGCAAGAGGATGCATTGGGTAAGACTCCTTTTTTATCAATTACTTGATTTATATTATTCTACAAAAAAGCCGCCATGTAAATACGTTACACGGCGGCTGTAATGTAAAATCTAGGTTTTATCAGAATGTGGTTGCAATAAGCTCACCGCCGCCCGGAATGGCAGTAATATTGGAACAGCTGATCATTACAATAAACATTGCGTTTATCAGACCTGCAATGTACGGATTGCGGGTGCGTTTGTAGATGATGCGGGACATGATGGGCGTGACAAACAGAAGAACCATACAGGGGAACAGTCAAATGGGGCCAATCGCTGGCCTTCGGTCAAACCATAAAGCTGATAACCCGTTGCATAGAAGTAGATGTACTGGCTTGCAACCGCAAAAATAGAGCCAAGCGCATAAACAATTAAAAATATTTTGTGCGCGAGTTATAAAGTCAGGCAAAAAATATCAATGCTCTGCCCAGTCGCTGCTGCGGCCCACGGCCTTGTGCCAGCCGGCCAGCAGGCGGGTGCGTTCGGCCTCGTCCATCTGCGGGACAAAGGTCATGTTACAGTGCCACAGGCTGCGGATCTCGTCCCGGTTTTTCCACACACCGGTGGCAAGGCCCGCCAGATAGGCAGCGCCCAGAGCGGTCGTCTCCCGGATGGCCGGGCGCAGCACGTTCTTGTTCAGGATATCAGCCTGGAACTGCATCAGGAACTGGTCACGGGAGGCACCGCCGTCCACCTTCAGCGAGGTGATGGGCACACCGATGTCTTTTTCCATAGCCGCCACAAGATCGGCGCTCTGGTAGGCAATGGATTCCTCCGCCGCGCGGATGATGTGGTTTTGGGTGGTGCCACGGGTGATGCCCACGATGGCACCGCGGGCGTACATATCCCAGTACGGTGCACCCAGACCGGTAAAGGCGGGCACGATGTAAACGCCGCCATTGTCCGGCACCTTCTGGGCGTAGTATTCCGCATCGCGGCTTTCCTGGATCATGCGCAGGCCGTCGCGCACCCACTGGATCACAGCACCGCCCACAAAGACGCTGCCCTCCAGCGCATACTCCACCCTGCCGTTCAGGCTGATGGCAATGGTAGAGATCAGGCCGTTCCGGCTGCGGCAGATGGTATCGCCAGTGTTCATCAGGAAAAAGCAGCCGGTGCCGTAGGTGTTCTTGGCTTCGCCCTTGCTGAAGCAGCTCTGTCCAAACAGCGCAGCCTGCTGGTCACCGGCAATGCCGGCCACCGGAATCTGCACACCGCACAGGTCGGTAGTGCCGTAGACCTCGCTGGAATCGGTGACGCGGGGCAGAATACAGCGCGGAATATCCAGCGCCTTGAGCAGGGTGTCGTCCCAGTCCAGCGTGCGGATGTTATACAGCATGGTGCGGCTGGCGTTGGTGCGGTCGGTGACGTGTACTCTGCCGCCGGTCAGCTTCCAGACCAGCCATGTGTCCACAGTGCCGAACAGGATCTCCCCTGCCTCGGCCCGCTCCCGCGCACCGGGTACATTGTCCAGGATCCACTTGATCTTCGTTGCGGAGAAATAGGCGTCAGGCATCAGGCCGGTATTCTCCCGGATGTAGTCTGCCATGCCGGGCTGCTGCAGCAGTTCATCCACCAGCGGTGCCGTGCGGCGGCACTGCCAGACGATGGCGTTATAGATCGGGCGGCCGGTGGCCTTTTCCCACAGGATGGTGGTCTCCCGCTGGTTGGTGATGCCAATGGCGGCGATGTCGTGGACATCGACGCCGCTCTGGGCCACCACTTCGTTCATAACTCCATACTGAGTGGACCAGATTTCCATGGGGTTGTGCTCCACCCAGCCCTGCTGCGGATAGATCTGCTCAAACTCGCGCTGCTGCACCGCAATGATGTTCTGCTCATTGTCGAACAGGATGGCACGGCTGCTGGTGGTTCCCTGATCCAGCGCCAGAACATATTTTGTACTCATGCTTTTGCTTCCTCCGTGTCGTTCCAGGAGTGTGTATCACAGATTTCGCGTCGCCACAACGTCCACGCCGGTGCCGCACACGTCAGCCAGCACCACCTGCCCGGTGCGGACGGGTGCGTGCAGGGTAACGCGATTCAGCGCAGCCATGACCTCTGTCATCTTCTCTTTGGGCACAGCCTGCGCAGTCTTTACCGGGCAGCGCGGATACAGACCGCCCTCCACCCGCACGGTACTGGTGATGATGCGGGTGGGATGGGTCAGCTCTTCCCTGCCGTAGGCGGCACCGTTGGGACAGGCGTTTCCGGTTACATTATAATCCTTTTGCGGGTCTACCTGCAAGTGGCAGCCGCGGGGGCAGCAGATGCAAATGACTTCTTTGATGCTGCTCATTTTGCAATAACCTCCTCTACCGCGACGGTCAGCGGACCGTCCGCTTTTTCCAGCAGAACTTTTGGCAGGGCGATGTGCTCCATCTCACCGGGTGCCATGCGCTGGCGCTTTAATTTGGCCAGCTGTCTTCCACCGCAGGTCACTGTGATCTGGCTGGGGCCGTAGTTCTGCCGCACGCGGAAGGAGATATTCACGCTCCTGTCCACATCGGCGGGGCGCACCCGCTGCGGCACGGTGTAGCCCACGCCATTGCCCGGGACAAGGTCAAGGACGACGGCATCGGCGGTTTCACCCTGCAAAACATAGGCCGCCGCAGAAGCACCGGCAAGGTCGCTTTCGCCCGAAACGAAGTCCACCAGATCATGCACGTGCACCACATTGCCGCAGGCGAACACACCGGGGATGCCGGTCTCCATATTCTCGTAGACCACTGCGCCCTTGGTGTGGGGATCCATGGGGATGCCCGCCTGCCGGGTCAGCTCGTTTTCAGGGATCAGGCCGACGCTGAGCAGGATGGTATCCACATCAAATTCCATTTCGGTACCCGGGATGGGGCGGCGGTTCTCGTCCACCTTGGCAACGATGGCCTTTTCCACGCGGGACTTGCCCTGAATATCCACGATGGTGTGGGACAGATACAGAGGGATGTCGAAGTCCTGCAGACACTGCACGATGTTGCGGGTCAGGCCGCCGGAATAGGGCATGACCTCCACACAGGCCAGCACTTTGGCCCCTTCCAGCGTCATGCGGCGGGCCATGATCAGGCCGATGTCGCCGCTGCCGAGGATGAGCACCCGCTTGCCTACCAGATAGCCCTCCATGTTGACATAGCGCTGGGCAGCACCGGCGGTGTAGATGCCGGCGGGGCGGGTACCCGGGATGCCGATGGCACCGCGGGTGCGCTCCCGGCAGCCCATGCAGAGGATCACACTTCTGGCCTCCAGGATCTGATAGCCCTTTTCCCGGCTGACACAGTGGATCTTTTTGTCCGGGGTGACCTCCAGCACCATGGTGCCCAGCTCCACCCGCACGCCGGTGGAATGCAGCATCTCAATGCAGCGTCCGGCATACTCCGGGCCGGTGAGCTGCTCACCAAAGCGGTGCAGACCAAAGCCATTGTGGATGCACTGGTTCAGAATGCCGCCCAGTTCGTTGTCACGCTCCAAAATCAGAATATCGCGCAGGCCGTGCTGCCATGCGCTGTAAGCTGCGGCAAGGCCTGCCGGGCCGCCGCCGACGATGACCAGATCAATCATGGTGATTTTCCTCCTGCTTGGTTTCGCACAGTAAGACGTTGGTGCCGGCTTTATCCTGCAGCACGTCCAGCGGGCTGATGCCCAGCGTTTTGCTGATCAGCTCCAGCACGCGCGGCCCGCAGAAGCCGCCCTGACAGCGGCCCATACCGGCACCGCAGCGGCGCTTGACGCCGTCGATGGTGGTTGCGGGAATTTCTTCCCGCAGAGCGTTCAGGATTTCCCCCTCGGTGATCGTCTCACAGCGGCAGACCACGCGGCCGTATGCGGGATCTTCCGCAATGAGCCGGGCCTTTTCTTCCGGCGAACACTCCTTAAAGCGCACTCTGGTGCGGCCGTCCCTGTAGTCTGTCTTGGCGGCGGGCAGGTCGCCGTGGGCCTTCAGGATCTTGGTAACTTCCTTTGCAACGGCCGGGGCACTGGACAAGCCGGGCGATTTCATACCCGCCAGATCAATGAAACCGGGTGCGCCCTCTGCTTCGCCGATAACAAAGTCGCCCGTATCCACATTGGCGCGGACGCCCGCAAAGTTGCGGATGGACTCCCCGAACCGGATGCTCGGCACGCTGCGGCGTGCTGCGGCGCTGACAAAAGCCAGACCAGCAGCGGTGCAGGCGGTGTTATCGCCCTCTACCCGAACGGCGTCCGGGCCAACGAGCAGGTTGCCGTGGACGGTGGGCGCGACCAGAACGCCCTTGCCGTTTTCGTTGGGGCACTGGAAGATGACGTGGTGCACTCGGCTGCCCTCGGATTTATCCAGCAGGTAGTATTCGCCGCGGGTGGGCTGGATGGTAAATTTGTGGGGCGCAGCCATATCGTGCACGGCCTGTGCCGAAATGCCTGCCGCATTGATGATGTAGCGGGTCTCCACGATGCCATCGGGCGTTGTCAGCGCCCATCCGCCTGCAGTCTTTTCAATGTGGGTCACAGGGCAGCTGCGGTGCAGTTCCACGCCGTTGCGCACGGCAACTTCTGCCATGGCCAGTGCAAAGTCCCACGGGCTGACGATGGCGGCGCTGGGCGCATACAGCGCACCAACCACATTGGGGGCCAGATTCGGCTCCATGGCAAGCGTTTCCTCTGCGGAAAGCAGCCGGATACCCGGCACACCGTTGGCGACGCCGTTCTTATACAGTTTCTGCAGGTGGGACAGCTCCTCCAGGCTGAGGGCCAGCACCAGACTGCCGCACTGACGGTACGGCACATCCAGACGGGCACAGATCTCCTTGGCCAGTGCGGCCCCCTCCACGTTGAGCCGCGCCATCTGGGTTCCCGGCTCGGGATCGTATCCGGCGTGCAGAATGGCACTGTTGGCCTTGGTCGTGCAGTCTGCCACATCGTTTTCCGCCTCAAAGATCGCGGTCTGCAGCCGGTAGTGTGACAGCTCGTAGGCACTTGCTGCGCCGATAACGCCGCAGCCGATGATCGCTACATCCAGCATAAATACCTCCTGATTGCTCTGTTTTCTGAACAAAAGAAAAAGAGCAGAGCAAACAAAAGGGTTTTTGGTTTCCCTCTTGTTTGTTCTGCTCGATTCTCTGAACAAACTTTTATTGTCTTTATAATAACGCAGTCCACACAAGATGTCAATGCATTTGTTCAAAAATAATAGTTACACTGAGAGAATGCACTCCATCCGCAGGCTGCAACGGCACACCAGAACGGTGATGTGGGCATCGCGCTGCCAAAGGTCGCCGCGAGATACTTAAAGCAGATTTGTTTGATGTTTCCGTGAAGAAAATGGCTGCGGCACCAAGCAACGTGTCGCAGCCATTTTTTGTTTTTATAACACCATGAACAAAGTTCCTGCAGCAATGAGCGCACAGCCGATCAGACTTTTGGCCGTGAACGGCTCATGCAGGATGAAAAATGCCAGTGCCAGCGTGATGACCACGCTCAGTTTATCGATAGGGACCACCTTGGACGCTGCACCGATCTGCAGCGCGTGATAGTAGCACAGCCAGCTTGCACCAGTGGCAAGGCCGGATAGGATCAGGAACAGCCAGCTTTTGTGAGAAATATCCCCGATGCCGGTCTGTGTTCCCGTCAGAAATACCATGCCCAAGCTCATCAGAAGCACAACAGCAGTGCGAATGGCCGTGGCAAGCGTGGAATTTACTCCGTCAATGCCGATCTTTGCAAGAATAGAAGTCAATGCGGCAAATACTGCCGACCCCAACGCAAAAACAAACCACATACCGCTGCCTCCTGTTTTTTCTACTTTACCACCATTTCAGCTCTATTACAAGTAAAGAAGTTCAGGCATTTTCTGAGATTTTGAAAGAGATATCGCTTTCGGCCCCCCAACCGTCACCCCAGTGCCACATCCAGTACCATCATCACGCTGAAGCCCACCGCAAAAAACACCGTGCCAACGTTGGAGTGGTGCAGATGCGGGATTAGATGGTCCGGCAGCCGCAAAACAGGATGCCCAGCTTGTGCTGGGTGGGGAGATTGAACATTATCTCTCGCTTGGCTGCGACCACGGCAGACTGTGGCGTGTAGATCCAATTCATAACGTGCTGATTTTAGTTTGGTGGTGCTGTATCTCGCCCTGCGGCAGATGCTGCCGTTCTTCACCGCATGACAGTCGTGGAAAGGGTCGTGGACCAGCTTTTTTGCGGTGCCAGATAGACGGCGGCACGCTCGCTCCACTCCTGCGGGTCGGTCTCTGCGCTGGGCAGAGAGTGCCATGGTTCGATGCAGACAAAGCGGACTGGCTTTGCCAGCGCGCTCCAGATCAGTTTGTACGGAAAATCCTCTACATTGCAGACGATGTGCCGTCCGCTGTCTTTTTCATAAATCTATGATTTCGGACTTCATCTTCCACGGACACCTGCATGGAACTTGTCGGGGCAAGGCCCCTCCATCTGCTAACGCAGACCGTTCTGTCGCTTAAAAGCCCCACTGGGGCTTTCATTGCTTCGCAAACGCTAATTTTCCGAAAAAAACAAATAATCCGAACCCATCTCCTATCGGAAACAAGTTCGGATTATTTTTGTCTGGTCCGAGTGGCGAGAATCGAACTCACGGCCTCTTGAACCCCATTGTGCTTCTCGCAAAAACACAATGGACACTCCGATACCACTTGTACGCAGTATCATCAAATTTCAAACTTATTTTA
>Ga0129310_1000483_pt1 | contig 48680 bp, 40 predicted proteins | sample Go1ome_2_FD_94433 | JGI IMG/M metagenome (GOLD analysis project Ga0129310, IMG submission 94433) | Western lowland gorrila individual fecal microbial communities from Wisconsin, USA - Go1022A metagenome | ecosystem: Host-associated > Mammals > Digestive system > Large intestine > Fecal | place...
GCGGTCCCCATATTTATCAAGGCAGTTCTTGTGGACTGTCAGCTTTGCTGCGCCTAAAATTATTTGTGAAGATGGTCGTGGGAGGTTAGGTGAGATTGGTTTTTGTTAGCTTAATGGCATTGAGCAAGGGAGTAGGTAAATATTAAATAAATTTGTAGAAGAAAGTTAAATTATTTTACGCCTTATTGACAAACAGCCCCGAATATGTTATAGTTGTATTGTTCAGATACGATAGTTTTTTAGTATCGAAAACGTTTTCAGTTATTCAATTTATAGGAGGAGTTATAAGATGGTATTTAAAAAGATCACCGCAGCAGTATCCGCACTTGTACTGACCGCAGGTATGGCGACCGCTCTGCCTAAGAACGCTTCTGTTCCGATGGTAAAGGCAAACGCAGCTTCCGCATATAACTACGCAGAAGCACTCCAGAAGTCCATGTTCTTCTACGAAGTTCAGCAGTCGGGAAAACTTCCTGAATGGAACAACGTTCAGTGGAGAGGCGACTCGATGGTGAACGAAGACGGCGAAGAAACCGATTTCGTGAAGGGCGGCTGGTTCGACGCAGGCGACCACTTCAAGTTCACACTGACAAATGCTTACTCAGCCGCTATGATGGGCTGGGGCTACATAGAGTATAAGGACGCTGTTGATAAGGCAGGTATGGGCGAACTCTACCGCAACAACCTCAAATGGGGTCTTGATTACGTTATGGCGTGCGATCAGGGCAACGGCAAGATGGTCGGCACTATCGGTGACTTTGAGGGCGGTTCTACCGACCACAACATCTGGTGCAGTGCTGAGGTATATCTTCGCAAGCATCACCTCAACGGCGGCGACTGGGAGCGCCCCTACGATATAATCGAGAACGCTTCTGTTGCAGGCATTTCCGCTGCGGCACTGGCTGAGGGCTATCTGATATTCAAGGATTCCGACCCAACCACAGCAGCGCAGTACCTCAAGCATGCAAAAGACCTCTTTGCGGGCGCTGACAAGATAAGAGATACTAAGGACAGAGGCGGCATGGGCAGCATGTATCCTACTTCCACATGGCTCGATGACTGCATGTATGCAGCACTCTGGCTGTACAAGGCTACAGGCGATACCTCTTACCTGAAAAAGGTCGAGAATGAATATATCCCCAACTTCCCCACCGAGAGCCAGTCCACCAACTGGAAGTATTCATGGGGTCTTTGCTGGGATGATACCACACAGGCAGCCGCTCTGCTGTACGCGCAGATCACAGGCAAGCAGGAGTGGGTGAACCACATAGACAAGCATATCCGCTACTGGATGGGCGAAGCAGACAGCAATATCAAGAAGTTCGAGGGCAACATAACCTCTGACGGACTTTCTCACCTGACCAACTGGGGTTCGCTGCGCCACGCTACCAACACTGCATGGATCGCTAAGCTGGCAAGCGACACCATTTTTAAGGACGACTCTGCTAAGGTGAAAAAGTACAATGACTGGGCTGAGTCACAGATGAACTACTGTCTGGGCGACAATGATCTCGGTCTTTGCTACGTTCTCGGCATGGGCGATAAGAACCCGATAGCTATCCACCACAGAACTGCTTCAGGCATACATGATGACCACTGGAACAGTCTGGGTCAGGCTTCGGGCGGCGATGAGGGCTGGCAGACAGAATATGCACACACACTCTACGGCGCACTTATAGGCGGTCCTGACAGTCAGGGCAACTACGATATCGAAAAGATAGGCGTTGGTCAGTACGAATACACTGAGGTAGCTATCGACTACAACGCAGGCTACACCGCAGCACTCTGCGCTATGATAGACGATCACGGCGGCAAGCCGCTCTCGAACTTCCCTGCACAGGAAACTCCAAAGTGGGCAGAATGGGAAGTTGCGGCAGTCCTCAACGGCAAGGGCAACAGCTACACCGAGATAAAGGCTTGGGCTATGAACCACACCGCTTGGCCCGCAAGAGTAGCTAAGGATATCGAGTACAGATATTACTTCGACGCTTCCGAGATATTCGATGCAGGTCTGACTATCGATGATATCAAGGTAGAAGGCAAGTCACAGCAGTATCAGGCAGGTCAGCAGGGCTATGCTACCGTTACAGGTCCTTATGTTTACGCAGGCGACAAGTCGGGCAACACGCTCTACGCTTCGATCAAGTTTGAGGACGGCAGAGCAATACAGCCTACAGGTCAGAGCGAACACCGCGATGAAGTTCAGTTCAGGATCTCCATTCCCGATGCTGTTAACGGCAAGCCTACCACAGGCGCTTGGGATCCTACAAACGACTGGTCTTACAAGGGCGGCATAGCTACCGCTACCGACCTCAAGAAGGCTGATTCGCTCAATCAGCAGATGCCGATGTACGTAAACGGCGTACATGTATGGGGCACCGAGCCTGACGGCACTAAGGCTACAAAGTCTGACTACACATTCACAAGAGGAAACGGCACTGTAACACCTCAGCCCGATCCTACGCCTTCCGTTACTTATCCTACCAACATCAAGGTAGCTTACAGCGAGCAGTATCATCAGATGCGCTTCACATGGGACAAGGTAGAGGGCGCTGACAAGTACGGTATCGCAGTATACCTCGCAGGCAAGTGGAGGATACAGACTTCAAACATCACCACCAACAGCTACACTTCGCCTAAGAACATGACTCCCGGCATGAGCTACAAGGTAGCTATCGCTGCAAGAGTAAACGGCAAGTGGGACACTGTAAACGCTATCAAGAACGCAGTCAAGGTCACTGTAAAGTGATAAGGGCATATCCCATCAACTTAAACGTTATCGGCGGCAGTCTTTCAAAAGACTGCCGCTTTTTCTGCACTCTCCTGTTCGTAAGAAGAGATGTCGTGCTGTTTTGAAAATGTCAAAGATAAAGTCTGCACCACTATATGAAAACAACGCCGCAATATATAAAATTATTTGTATCCAATATGTTAAATTATGCTAGGATATGTTAATCCATACATTAAATTTTCAGACCGATGAGGGACGATAGCAGCAGCAGAAAGTTTTTGCGAAAATATTAATACATCTTCAAATACTTAAACGATTAACACGATGTTTGCAGAGGGTTAACAGCCTGTTGTCAGAATAGTTACCATTCATGCTTTGTTTACATCTTGTGTTGTATGGAATGCCCAATTTTAGGGGCTTTCAATTGTCAATCTAAATGAATTTTTTAAAAGCTATTGACCTTTTTTGTTAGATATATTATAATATAGATGGTAAGAGAAAGGGCTGACATGAGCCACTTCTCAAACGTTTTCTTCTCTGTATTTTCGGAGGAGAATGCGATCGTACCAATCAGGAAAATGCAGCCGGGTGAGCTGCAAGTACGTAAAACAATCTTTTAATTTTTCAGGGAGGGTTAAAACAATGCACAAATCAATGAGACGTTTTGCCAGCGGTCTTCTGGCATCGGTAGTTACCTTATCCACGGCTGCTTCGATAGCACCTCTGAGCGCTTTCGCAGGTCAGCAGCTTGGTCAGAACGACTTCGATGCAGGCGTAGGTCTTCCATGGCACACCTGTGAGACCAACCCCGCTAAGCAGAAATTTGACATCAGCGGCGGTACTTACAATGTAGAGATCGTTAACAACGACGGTCCTGAGTCCAGATGGGATCTTCAGCTGCGTCACAGAGGTCTGCACATCGAGGAAGGTCACACTTACAAGGTACACTGGGAAGTAAACGCTTCCAAGTCCGGTGAGATGTACACCAAGATCGGTAACTACGGCGGAACTGTTGAAGTTTGGCACAATAACTGCAGCGACAGCGACTTCAATTCAAAGTGGAGCTGCGTAAAGATCCAGCAGGGCGACAACAGCTTTGATGCTGAGTTCACCGCTAAGGAGACTGTTGAAGTTGCTGAGTGGGCATTCCACTACGGCGGCAAGGGTCAGTATCAGGATGTTGACTGCTTCGAGAACGGCACTGTTCTGAAGTTCGATAACCTGTCGCTGATCGATGTAACTTCCGACCAGTGGGACTGGAACACCGAGAACGAGATGGGTGTCGTAAGACCTGAGAGCAACGTTCGTCTGAACCAGATCGGTTACTATCCTAACCTGTCCAAGAAGGCATCTTACGTTACCGATGCTTCTTCACCTCTGACTTTCGAGATCCGCAACACCAGCGGTAAGACTGTTTACACAGGCACTACCAAAGTATTCGGTGCTGACCCTGATTCGGGTACAGGCAAGACCACTACCGTAAAGGTCGGCGATGAAAATGTTACCAGACTGAAGGATTCAGGTGCTAACGTTCATATCATCGATTTCTCTGATTTCAAGACTACAGGTGAATACTACATCTTCGTTAAGGATACCGTTGGCGTAAGCGGCACACAGGTTCTGCTTGCAAAGAATGTTAACGATACCAAGCTCAGCGGCGACAAGCTGATGTGGACAAATCCTCAGACCAAGAAGCAGTTCGTAATGAACCAGTCTTCCAACTTCGTTATCTCTGATGAAGTTTACAACACTCAGCTGCTGAAGGATTCGATGAACTACTACTATCAGAACCGTTCAGGCGTTCCGATAGAGTCTCAGTACATCACTTCGGGCGACAAGACTGCACTGGCTCACAGCAAGTATGGTCACAACCCTGACACCGCTTATGTTCAGAGCAAGTGGGTTAAGTCCTACAGTTCTGATGCTTCTGATGTAGAGAAGAGCAAGACCATCGACGGTACAGGCGGTTGGTATGATGCAGGTGACCACGGTAAGTACGTAGTTAACGGCGGTATCTCCGTATGGACTCTGCAGAATGCTTATGAGTTCACCAAGAAGAACGGCACAGCTGATAAGTGGACAAACGGCACAATATCTATCCCTGAAAACAAGGACAATAATCCTGACATCCTGGACGAAGCAAGAGTTGAACTCGAGTGGATGTTCAAGATGATCGACGAAAACGGCTTCGTATATCACAAGCTGCATGACCACAAGTGGACTGGTCTGGCTACCAAGCCTTGGGACTATGATAAGGAAGTAATGGAGAACGGCGAGAAGGGCTGGGGCACAGTTCGTATCGTTAAGCCCGCTACTTATGCAGCTACATTCAACATGATCGCTTGCGCTGCACAGGCTGCACGTCTGTGGAAGGGCGTTGATGACAGCTTCGCTAACGAGTGCCTGCAGAATGCAAAGACCAGCTGGAACGCTATCATTGCTAAGCAGTCTAAGTGGAACATTGCAAAGGGCGATTCTGAGACCGATCCTTATTTCGCTCCTCTGGATCAGGCTATCGGCGGCGGCGCTTACGGCGACACCTACGTTGGCGACGATGCTTACTGGGCAGCTTGCGAACTGTATGCAACTACAGGCGACACCACTTACTACAACTTCCTCAAGCAGTACAAGAATCCTAACGACAACACAGGCAACGACAAGGCATTCAGCCTGACCACCAACCTGGGCGGCGGCGAGAACAACGGTTCGTTCAGCTCGTTCAACTGGGGCTGCACAAGCGGTCTGGGTACCCTTTCTCTGTACCTGAGCGATAAGACTTCTGCTACCGATAAGGCTGCTATCAAGAAGTCCATCACCAATGCAGGTGATGCTTATCTGACTCAGATGAGCAATGAAGGCATGGGCGTTCCTTATAAGGAGGCAACCTTTGAGGACGGCGTTAATATCGGCAAGGGCATCAAGGTAACAGGTTACGAGTGGGGTTCCAACTCCTTCGTTATCAACAACGCTATGGTACTGGCTTATGCTTATGATATTGACCACAGCGGTACTAAGTACCTCAACGGTGCTGCTGAAGCACTTGACTACATCTACGGCCGTAATGGTCTTGGCTTCTCTTATGTAAGCGGCTACGGCGACAAGACTATGGAATGGCCTCACCACAGATTCTGGGCTCAGGGTGTTGATCCTACCTTCCCGAAGGCTCCTAACGGCGTTCTGTCAGGTGGTCCCGGCGCAGGTATGCAGGATCCTTACATCGGCGGTCTGGGCTACAAGAGAGGCACACTGGCTAACCAGAAGTGCTATGTAGACAACGCAGAGGCTTGGTCTGTAAACGAAGTAACCATCAACTGGAACGCACCTCTGGTTTGGATGACCAACTTCATGATCGATGAAGCATCCGAGTCTCCTGTTCCTGTTCCTGATCCTACATGGCCTACCAACATCAAGGTAGAGTACAGCGAGCAGTATCATCAGATGCGCTTCACTTGGGACAAGGTAAAGAATGCTGACAAGTACGGCATAGCTGTATATCTGGCAGGTAAGTGGAGAGTTCAGACCTCCAACATCACCACCACCAGCTACACTTCGCCTAAGAACATGACTCCCGGCATGAGCTACAAGGTAGCTATCGCTGCAAGAGTTAACGGCACATTCGACGTTGTAAACGCTCTGAAGTACTCTGTAGTTAACGTTACAGTTAAGTAATTTTGACAGAAGTCTTTAAGCAAAACTAATATAAACGGCAGTCTTTTCGGAGGCTGCCGTTTTTTGTTTTGAAAACTACATTATTCATTAGTTTGTGTACATATACTTCATATAATCACCCATGAAAATACTCAGTTTATGCGTACTTTTGTTGAAATTCGGACAGAATTTGTCTTAAGTAACCCAAATCAGATTAATTTGTTAGATGTATTTATTAGATAATTACCATTGAAAACGTTTTAGAGATGTGTTATAATTCTATATAGTTAAAGATATGACCTATATAAAAAAATACACATTATATCATATTTTTAACTTGTTAAGTTCCGAGAGGGGTAACTCGGAAAAGGTAAAATTATTTTATATGGAGGTCATCAAAATGAAAATGACAAAAGCAGCAAGCAAGTGCGCAGCAGTTCTGTGTGCAATGGCAGTTATGGTACCCGCAGCAGCAGCTGTAATACCTGCAACCACAGCCGTTAACAGCGGTGCTATCGTGGCAAGCGCTCAGGGCGAGGGTTACAGCTGGATGACAGGCGACCAGTATGTTCCTGTTGGCAAGCAGTTCACTTTTGAGGTAAATCTCGGTCAGACTTATCTGAACGGCTATCAGCGCAGCGATTTCACATATCAGTGGTATTACAGCGACGATCAGTCCGATAACCTGAACTGGACTAAGATCAACGGCGCTACCAACTACACCTACACCGATACAATGACCAAAGATAAGAACCTGCGTCATTTCAAGGTAGAGGTCAAGAACACCAAGACAGGTGAAGTTCATGACTTTGACTGGTTCGGCATGAGAACAGTTAACTGCTATGCAGTTACTACCAAGCTGGGTGCAGCTTCCATTGTTAAGGAGTCCAGCGGTACTTATGTTAAGATTCCTGTTACTCTGTCAGGTCTGTACAACAACCTGCTGACAGGCTATCACTTCGAGTTCCAGTATGACAACAGCATCTTTGCAAGCGCAGAGTTCGATGACAACACTCGTCTTTCTCCTATGGGCAACGATATGAACGACAAGGGCAGATATATCGTTACAGGTATAGACGTTTCTCCTAAAACTGTTGCTAACGGTTATGTAGGCGACCTGTACCTCGAACTGAAAAACGGTGCTAACCCCAACGGTTCTAAGATCTCTGTTGTAGATCAGGATCTTACCGTAAGCGGAGGCAGCATCAAGGGCGTTATCAACTACGGTTCTACCGATACTTCTGCTACCATCTCTACAGGTACTTCCGCAGCTACTTATCCTACCAACATTCAGGTACAGTACAGCGAGCAGTATCATCAGGTAAGATTTACCTGGGACAAGGTAGCTAACGCTCAGAACTACGGTATCGCAGTATATCTGGCCGGCAAGTGGAGAATCCAGACTCAGGGCATCTCCGCTAACACAACTTCTTACACCACTCCTAAGAACCTGACTCCTAACATGACCTACAAGGTAGCTATCGCTGCTAAGGTAAACGGCACTTGGGACGTTGCTAACGCTATCAAGAACGCTGTTACTATAACCGTAAAGTAATAGATCTTTCCAAATCCAAAAATAATATGAAAAAACGGCAGTTCCTTTCGGGGGACTGTCGTTTTTTATGCAAATAGAGCGTCAGCACTCCCCTGCCTGCGTTTTTTAAGAATACTGACAAAAAAACACTCTACAGATAAACTGTAGAGTGTCCGTAGTGCAGGTAAGAGGACTTGAACCTCCACGGGGTTGCCCCCACTAGCACCTGAAGCTAGCGCGTCTGCCAATTCCGCCATACCTGCATTTTATGTACTGTGTTTTTCACAGCTTATATATTATAGCATACTCTTTCTGATTTGTCAACCCCTTTTTGAAAAAAATCTATCTTTTTTAAACCATGCCTTTTGCCTTTAGATAACGGTCTGCTATAACTTCAGGTTATGGAACTATTTGATTTTAGTATTTTACAAGTGGCTGAAACTGTGCTATAATAAAGAAAAATAGAAATAGTCTGAAAATGAAAGGCGGTATTTTTATGGCAAACAAAGAACTTTCAGATATCTTCCCTCTCGGTGAGAAGAACCCGTTCGGTCAGTTTTTTATCGGGCAGAGCTACCTTGCTCCGCTGACCACAGAACAAGTCCCCACATACAACGTTACATTTGAGCCTGCCTGCCGCAACAACTGGCATATACACCACGCGAAGAGCGGCGGCGGTCAGATGCTTATATGCGTAAGCGGACGCGGCTGGTATCAGGAGTGGGGCAAAGAGCCGAGAGAACTCCATGCGGGCGATGTGGTCAATATACCTGCGGGCGTAAAGCACTGGCATGGCGCGGCTAAAAATTCATGGTTCCAGCATCTTGCGATGGAGATACCCGCCGAAGACGGTCACACCGAATGGTGTGAGCCTGTGGACGATGAGCAGTACAGTAGACTGGACTGATCGCGAGGTGACGGATATGGCAGTAAGTGAAAATGCTAAGGCTTATCTTGACAGAATGTTCCCTGAGGGGAGAGAGGGTCTTGAGAAGACCGACCCCGAATTCTGCGAATTTTTCAGGAATTTCGCATTTGACGAAGTGGTGAACAGCGATGACCTTGATGACAAAACACGCTTTATGGCGATACTTGCAACTTTGCTTGGGTGCGGCGGCATAGACGAATTCAGGGTGATGCTCCCTGCGGCGCTGAATATGGGCGTTACTGCGGTCGAAGCCAAAGAGATAGTCTATCAGGCGGTTGCTTATCTGGGCATCGGTCGGGTGTACCCTTTTCTTAAGGCGGCTAACGATGTCATGGGCGAGATGGGCATATCTCTGCCGCTTGAGGGTCAGTCTGCGACAACGCCTGAAACAAGACTTGAAAAAGGTGCGCATGCGCAGGTAGATATTTTCGACAAGGGCATGAAGGACTTCTACAAGACGGGACCAGCCGAAACGGTACACATAAACCGCTGGCTGGCAGACAACTGCTTTGGCGACTACTACACACGCGGCGGACTTGACTACAAACAGCGCGAAATGGTGACTTTCTGCTATCTTTCAGCACAGGGCGGGTGTGAACCTCAGCTGACTGCCCATGCCGCAGGCAACATGAAAGTCGGCAACGACAAGGCTTTTCTGATAAAAGTGGTGTCACAATGCCTGCCTTACATCGGCTACCCGCGCAGTCTTAATGCAATCACCTGTATAAACAAAGCGGCTGAGAGCCTTTAATGATAACAACTGCCCCGATGACATGTCGGGGCAGTTTTCTGTCAAAATGGGAAAAAGTGCATAAATTAATTGAAGTAAAGTTGTATGAAATTAATCTTGACTATTTAACTAGGATTTGATATAATTTAAGCGATATGGAGGTGTTCCCGATGGACGAACTTCATGAAAAATACTCACATCTGCTGGAGTATATTAAAGGACTGGGCAGTGCGGCGACGGCTTTCTCAGGCGGCGTTGACTCGGCTTTTCTGCTGGCGGCGGCTAGAGAGGCGCTGGGCGATGAAGTGATAGCTGTCACGGCGGTATCACCATCTCTTCCAAAGCGTGAACTTGCTGATGCTGAGGCACTTTGCAGACAGCTCAGTGTGCGGCTGACGGTCTTTCAGTCAGATGAACTGGAACTGGAGAAATACCGCAAAAACCCGAAAAACAGGTGCTACTACTGCAAGCACAGGCTGTTCACCCGCATCGGTGAGATAGCCGAGAAAAACGGCTTGGCGCATGTTATCGAAGGCTCGAACAAAGACGATGATGGCGATTACCGTCCTGGTATGCAGGCTTTAGCTGAGTTGGGCATAATAAGTCCGCTGAGAGAATGCGGTTTTACCAAAGCTGAGATACGCAGGCTCTCGCAGGAGATGTGTCTGCCGACCTACGACAAACCATCGGCGGCATGTCTTGCATCGCGCATACCATACGGCGACGAGATAACTGCCGAAAAGCTGTGCATGGCTGAACAGGCTGAAGATATGCTGGTCGGTCTGGGTCTTAAACAGCTGAGGGTGCGCATACACGGTGATATTGCGCGTATAGAGGTACTGCCCGAACAGTTTGATAACGTTATGATGCACCGTGAAGAGATAGTACATAAATTCAGACTGATAGGTTTCAGATATGTGAGCCTTGACTTACAGGGCTACCGCACAGGCAGTCTGAACGAAGCGATAAATTAGGAGGAATTTTGAAATGGCATGTTTTATTGTACCTACCACTGAGGCGATAGTCACGACCATCGCGGCAAAAGTAATAAAGAAAAAAGAAGCTGACCACCATGTTGACAGCAGTGAGCATATCTCGCTCTCAAGGAAGATGGGCTGGCTCAACAATATGCTTTGGGGCGGTTCTGCTCTGCTGGCGTTTGAGCATGTGTGGCATGGCGAAGTTCAGCCGTTCTTCCCTTTCCTGACTGCGGCAAGTGACCCTGAGTCTACTGCCGAGATGCTTCATGAGATGGCAACTTCGGGCACAGCTATGGCGGCTGTGGTAACGCTGGCATGGGCAGGTCTTTGCGCGGCAGTATCGGCTATACAGAAGCGCGGCAAGACGAAGGAGGCAGAGGCATGACACTTCTTATAACTGTTATCGCGGCACTTATCACCACTGTTGTATGGTACACAAAGCCGCATTCAAGGAAGCTGAGAGTCGGCAGTCTGGCGCTGATGTACTGGGGCGCATCGCTTATGTGGCTGGTAGATGCTGTGGTCGAGTATGCCGAACTCAGGGCAGAATACTTCACGCCTGCCGCCGCTGACATGCTCAACGACGCATTTTTGGGACTTTGCGTGTCAGCGCTGGGTGTTGTCATCTGGCTGGTAATGGTGCTGTTGAAAGACCCCGACGGCGTTGTGCGCACAGCGCTCGGAAAAAAAAGCTGAATAACTTCGTGATACAAGCGGTACTGTCAAGCGCGGCAGTTCCGCTTTTTTTATGCGTACACCGCCGATGTTACTGTAACTGCATGTTTACGCCGTTTTGTTGACTTCTCGTCCGAACATGAAAACACCCGCCCTGCCTTACAGCAGAACGGGTCCTTCATCATAATTCTATAAAAATTTCTACGCCGACTTATTTATTGGGCGTGCCGGCACGCCATCTGCACGGCATCTGACTTGCCGCGAATTTTATGTTTTGACTGCATTTTTTTAGCTGTTTTCTTCTGTTTTAATTATAGCACATATTCACGCTCATGTCATTTACCAAAATGGTAAAGAACCTATCTTTGTAGACTTGCACAAGTTTACCGTCGCCAACATGCACACATGCAACAATTTATAGCAATCCAACTATTTAAATTCACAAAATCCGGTCGCTAAAGCTCGGATTTATGGGTTTTGTGACCGGATTTTGTCTGAATTTTAAGGCGGATCGCTATAGCGAACTAATTTCTTATCTGTCACAAAACCCGTCAGCGCGAACAGCCATGCTGCCGAACCATAATTGTTATTATTTGATACATAAAAGGCTGCGCAGGATCTTTTCTGCACAGCCTTTGAAATTATCAGTTTATCTTTCTGCGGCGTCTTCTTACCACAGCGGTTATGCCGCCGATGGTCAGCAGAAGTGCTGATGCACCGCCTACGCCATACCATATTCTGGTGTTGCCCACCGAGAAGTGCTCAACTTCGGTGATTATGCGCATGTTGCCCGCCTTATCGACCAGCTTTGCGCCTATTGAATAAGTACCTCTTGGCAGTGTAAGAGAAAGCGCGTCATTCTCGACATTGTAAGCCGCACTGACCTTCTTGCCGTCAACGCTGATCTTGTTGCCGTCAGGAGTGATCTCCTCACCGTTTATGTAAACAACAGTTTCGCCGTCATCCAGCACCTCGCTGATATTCGAGAAAGTGATGGTCTGTTCGCCCGAACCCTTTAGCCAGCCCCAGTCTGTAAGGTAATCCGGAACTGCGCATTCAGGCTTGGTGTTGTCTATGTACATTTCACCGAGATCGATGTACTCGCCATCGTTCTCAGCCCTCAGATAGAGCCTTGTATCAGCATCTTCGGTGAAGTTTGCCGAGAAATATCCGCCAGGCAGATAATATCTGCGTGCATCGACCATGTACAGGTCATCGTCAATTATCTTTTCGCCAATTGCGGTGGCACCTGTGTCTATCTCCTCTTCGGTGTCCTTGTCTACCAGCAGCAGCTTAGGCGAAGTGCCTGCCTTAGAGAACATAACTATGTTAAGATCCTCAAAGCTGGTGGGCTGTTTGGATATAGGACCGTACTCTTCATCTTCAAAGGAATACCAGCCTGTGCCTTCTTCCTTACTGCTGTTTTCGATATAAGCCAGCAGAGGTGTGTTCATCAGACGAACGAAGGTGTTCTCGCTGATCTCACTCTTGTTGCCCGCCATATCGACTGCATACATGGTCACAGAGTAGACGCCGTCTTCTTCAAAATCGGGGACTGTGAACCTGATGGTATCCTGCGAAAGACCCTGCTCTGACTTGTTTATCTCCAGCGCCTTGTCCTTTTCGTAGTCATCATCGTCCTCATCTGCACTCTTCGCCTCAGGCACTATCTCACCGATCTCTCTGCCGTAGCTGTATTCGGGCTTGAAAGTTGTCAGTTCATATTCAAGTCTGTAGAGATTTGTGTCCTCAAATTCAACGAAAGGTGCTTCATCCTCAAATCTGTCGATGTCATAAACTGCCAGCGCATTGTATTTATCATCGGTCAGTTCAGCGTAATCGCCGTCGCTTCTCGCACCGAGAACGGGGGCAGTGGTATCTATCTCAAAGATATCGGTCTTGGTTTCAGAACCATCTTTGAGGTCACCTGCGTTTCCTGCGCGGTCCTCAGGGTCGATCTCGATCTTGTACACGCTGTCCTCGTTCAGGTCAAAGGTCAGCTTGTGTGTGTTCTTCTTTTCATCATGTACCCATTTGAAGTCGGGCTGCTCTTCTGTCCACTCAACGCCACCCTCTTCGTGGGCACTGCCCGGAGCCTTGCTGTAGACTGCAATATGCAGGTCGCTCTCCTCGAAGTTCTTCTCGGTCACATCGACCTCAAATGCTGCACGCCTGCCGTCCTCATTGTTGTAGTAGAGTTCAGTGGTGCCGCTGACATCATCGGGAGTACCTGTCTTGAAATCTGCAAAGTTATTGGTGATGACAGGCTTGGTCTTGTCAACTATAAAGTGCTGACCTGCATCGAAAGTGCCGGGATTGCCTGCAAGGTCGGTATACTGTATGGTAACGTTGTAGTCGCCGTCCTCCTTGAAGTCCAGCTTGGCAGTGTGTGATGTGTTGTTGCCTGTACCCTCACCGTTCTGCCACGACACCTTCTGCTCAACGCCGTTGACCATTACCTTAGCGTCAGCCGCATTGAAGTTTCGCTCCAGTATCGTGAAGTTTACAGTCTGGTCTGCATCGTAGTATATGCCGTTCTTCGCTTTGGTGTTTGTTATCGAAGAACTTACCACAGGTGCAGTCAGGTCAAGAGAATACATCGCAGATGCCGTCAGCTTGTTGCCTGCGTTATCGGTCATCGAGATATTGACAGGATTGTCGTTCTCATCGCTCTCGACAAGCAGCTGGAATGTGACCTCAGTTATCAGGTTAGCATCGGTAGCTGTTATCTGCTGACCGACATCAACAGTGCTTGAAAGTGTTGTGTCTTCAACAGAAGTATCCATGTGACCGCTCTTGTGGTCTTTGCCTATCGACCAGTCTATGTCGGCTATACCCGAGAAGCTGTCACTTACAGTGACATTGAGTGCCAGCGGGTGGTTGTAGAAACCGTTCACGGGTGTGCCGATCGGTGTTATGTTGATGTAAGCATGCTCAGAGTGCAGCTGGCTGTCCTCGATGACAGTGCCGTCAGGCGCATGCTTGCCTGAATCGTGACCAACATTATCGGTGACCATAGCAGCTATATGTCCCTTGAAGCCCTTACGAATGACGAACTCGGCATAAGTGCCGTTCTCGTCCTGTCTGAGCATGGGAGCGTCCATAGTCATTATCACTGCGTTTCCGCCTGCTTCGTTGGTGTAAAGTGTGACTTCCTTTATGCCCGAAGAAACATCGGGGTCGTTCACATAAACCCTTGCGGTAACATCTGTTTCAAAGAAATAGCCGTAAGAACCGTTGTGTATGAACGGTGAGTTCTCGACTGTACTGCTCAGTGTGAACGCGGTTATCTCAGGCGATCTGTTGTCGATATAGAATTCTTCGTTATCGTATGAAACATTGCCCGCGTTATCCTCAGCAGATGCCTTTAACTTGTAGTGACCTTCCTGATCTATGCTATATGTATACTCAGGGTCGGTATCAGTATACCTGCCGTCTTCAAAACTCTTGCCGCCATAGCTGTTCTCATCTTGTATCAGTTCATTGGTATCGGGGTCGATAACATTGACTCTGCTTATACCTGATTTCAGGTCGCCCTCATCGTAGGCAACTACCGTGTATTCCACTCTGCCAGGGAACCATTTCGTGCCGCCTGCATCGATATAAGTGTAGCTGTCATCTGTCGCGATATCAACATGAGGAGCATTTTTCTCCAGCATCAGCAGTATGCCGTTATCATCAAATTCTCCGTTTTCATCGATCGCACTGAGCATCAGTCCGCCAACACATTCTCTTGGGGAATTTGGTGTGAAGGTGTAGTGGTTCTCGTTGTCCAGCTGGTCTTTTATCACAATGTAAGGCACACCGACATAATTGGGTTCTATACCGCTGAATACCAGTTTGCCTGTAGCGCTGTCTATCTTAGCTTTATATTCTCTTTCCCCCCAGTGGAGAACAGCTTCTTTTATGCCGCAGCCCTGATCGTTGTCCTTAGCACTGATCGAGATATCGATCGTTTCATTGCCGTATATGCCGAACAGCTTATAATTCAGCGAATCCTTGTTTACTGTATATTCTGCGTCATCGATGGTCGGTGCAGTTTTATCAACATAGAAATACGGATAATCTACTACGTCGTTCTTCGGGTTCTTGGTAACAGTTCCCGCAACATCAGTCACTTCGGTATCTATTACATACAAGCCGTCAGGTAAATTATTTGGTATCGGGATCGTCACTTTTCCGCTGTTGCTCAGTACGAGATCGCTGGAGTATTTCAGTTCCTTTTTAATAACTTCCCTGCCGTCTTTATTCCTGATGATTATATCGGCAGCTTTCAGTGCCATGTTGTCGCTGAATGTAAAATCGAGCGCATTGTCATCAGCTTTGCCGAAGAATTGTTTCTTTTCTTTTTCGTCCTCAGGCAATTCTTTATGTAACGAACCTTTGACATCAACAGTGAAAGTCGGTGCAACGGTATCGATGACCAGCTTAACATCGTTGTCATCAGTAGAAAGATTATGTTCGGACTTTGAGTCAGCAAAATAATATGTTCTGCTGTTGCCTACCTTGTCTTTGACAACGATATACGCTTTGCCATCAAGCATCATGCTTCCGTCCACAGACATTTCTGGCTTTATTGGGTCAAAAACAAAGCTCCTGTCCTCTTTGTGTGCACTGTACTCTATCGTTCTGTCATCAGTTTCGATATACAGCTTTACATCTTTTTCATCGACACCGCTGAAAGTATCGATAACATTAACTGATAATACCAGTTCTTTGTTGCTGTAAACGCCGCCCTTTATATAATTGAGCCTTGCTCCGTTTCGGATCTCAAATGATTCCTTATCGATCGAAGGTGCTTCGGTATCCACTGCATAATAGTATGTTTTTTTATTGATATGACCTTCGATATCTTTTACCTCTGTTTCGACAACGTATACACCATCGCCTGACAGTTTCACATCCACAGGGTCAGTTTCCCTGACAGGTATTCTGTAATTACATATATTACCGCAAAAGTCTATAGCCTTTTCAACACTGTCATCAATGTTTTTACTTTTGTAATGAATCGTTTCATCGCCTTTAGTTATCTTTATGCTGTAAGCTGCAATGCTGATATCGTCCTTAAAACAGTACCGAAGAATATTATCTTTTTCGGTATCGCAGAGTATCGCTTCATATGTGTTGTCAACTACAGAACCTTTCACAGCGCGGTTAACAGTTTTGACTTCTGCAATTGCATCATTATCACCGATAGTGGAATAGAGATATTCAGATTCGCCGTCGATAGGTCTGGCTATAAACAACTTATCTTTTACACCGATGGTGAAATTGTATACACCTTTATTTTTAAGTTTCAGCTTACTAAAAGGTATATATACTGTACGAACTTTCTTAGATCCGTCAGAATTAGATTCGTCAGATTTTGCTTCAACTTCCGACATTGGAAAACTAATGATCTGGCTATTGTCTTCATTATCTTTACATGTAACATCTTTACATGTAACATCGATAGTACAGTCATCAAAATTATCATCATCAAGTTTTACCTTAAGGAAAGAATCCTCGTTGACATATGTATACTTGGTAATATAAAAACCGTCTTCACCGTCATAGCCGTAATTCTGCTGAGCGGCAGACTGTTCTTTGCCCATATAGTTATTTATAGCACCGTCAAAAACTATCTTAGGTACATCTGCATCAGGTACATAGATGCTCTGAACATTCACACGTCCGCATTTGTCTACCGCGTAAACATATACCGTCTTTTTCTTCATGTCAGGTGTGACATGTATATTCACAGTCGGCTTTTTATCGGGTTCACTGATATCTACCGCAGGTGTGATATTAGTGCAGTTTTTTACCACATCATCCAGCTTTTTATATGCCTCACCATCGCTATAGTTATAGTATATTTTATCGATGCCCGAAGCATTGTCTGTTATTTCGGTCGAAACTATTTCTATCTCATCGGAATATTTTTCCTTTTGCTTTAAATCAAGTTTAAAATCATTAGGCTTATGTTTATCGAGCTTGTAACGGAACCAACCGGACGTGCTGTATCTTTTATAACTGCCTTTCCAGCGTGCATAAAACATCACATAATTGTCGCCCTCAGGCAATTCATCAAATGAGGTTATCGGTTCTGCTTTTTTAGTATCATCCTGATATGGAATGCCGTTTGCGGGCACTGCATAATAGTAGACCTCAGCAGACAGACCCTCGCGTCCTTCGAGTCTTATGCTCCAGTCATTAAGTGAAGTTACCCATTCATCACCGTTTCTTGCAGGAATGATGTCCAGTCGCGGCGGCAGGATCTCATCGACCTCCTGTCCGCCTGTGGTATCTTCATCTTTAGTCGGTTCATCATCAGGTCTTTTCTCTTCTTCATCAGTCGGAGTTTCATCGCCTGATCTTTCTTCATCATTGACTTGCTCTTCTTCGTTATCAGCATTTTCCCCCAGTGATCTGTCATTCAAGCCAGCCTCGATCATCGAAGGCATTTTTCCCAGTGCCACGCTATTGTTCGAGATCATCGAAAGTGCTGCTACCATTGATAGTATCCGCTTAGATAATGTCATTCCGTTACCCCTTTCAGTCAATTTGGTTTATTATTTTCATTGTGGAACAATATTCTTCCCAGCGCTCTGTAAGAGCTTCCGTTCTTGTAAGGCTTACCTATAGAAGAATATCTTCTGTACTTTTTCAGCCCTATGAAAACGGCGTATATAAAAAATGACAGTGCCGCAGCGACAAACAGTTTGACCATAAAGATCAGCGCTGCGGAATTGTATCTTATATCCCATTCATTTATGAAATTTTCAAGTTCGCCCGTCAGCCTGAGTATGCCCATAGCTGACACCAGCAGCACAAGTGAGATAGCAAAAGTCAGCAGGAACGGCTTTCTGCCATGCTTGAAATAAGCACCGAGCAGTTCCTTGATCTTTGAAAACAAGCCTATCCTCAATTACCTCACCCCTCACTCTTCAAAGCTGTCGAGATAGTCCTTTACCGAACGCCTTACTATGGCAGAAGGCTCATCGCTTCCCTTGCTCTCGACTATCTTGTCTATCTTTTGGTCGGTGTTGAGCTGTTTCGCAAGATAGACCAGAAGATTTCTGTACTCTTCCTTTTCGCCGTATTTCACCAGCGTTTTATAGCATTCACCTGCATAGCGCGGCTGCTTTGATTCATATATCTTTTCAAGCAGTTCGTAACCGATACACTCGCTGTCTTCCTTGATATCAAGGTCAGCAGCAGAAACATATTCCGAGAACATCAGCAGCACTTGTCTGTCAGTATTACTGAGCAGTTCATCAAAGCTGCGGCGTGAGAATTCTTCATCAGGCACCTGATCCAACAGCTGTACCAGATCCTCCGCTTCCTCCTCACTTATGCCGTTTATATCACTGCCATCGTTTTCGTTATAGTAGAAGTCATATATCTTATCGTAGATCGCTTTTCTGCCTTCTACACCTGTTGCACGCATCTGTTCCTCAGCGGCACGTTTCAGCGATTCGTGCTTGGATATCTGATAATTATCCATGATATTATCTATCTTATGCGCCGCAAAGTGACCGCCGAAATAATACAGAAATCCCAGAAAGCACAGCAATGTCGTCAGCAGACCGAGAAATACTGCGCTGACCGAAAAGGAGTTGCGCACCTTTATGTCATCAGTTCTCAGCACCGCAGGCGAACGCTCACGCGCGTCCATGATATCACTGCGAAGCGTTGCATAATCATGATAATAATTCTTGTTATCCCTGTCAAAATAATCTGGCGTTCTTGATCTGGTCGCCTTAATGATTATCTGTTCGAGTTTATCATAAAAATGCACTGATGCCAGCGAAAGATCGCGGTTGCAGTAGGCATCTTCATTGAGCATCATTTCGGTATCAAAAAAGCGCTGGTAGTGGTATCCGTTGGAAAATTTCTTGCGGTACTCTATGTTGTTCATGTACAGCGAGAAAATATTCATGCACTCCCACAAAGTTGCACCCAGCGAAAAGATATCGCTCTCGACCGTCAGACGGCAGGCGTTTTTGAGGTCGCCGTTCAGGTTCGCAGATGTGAAGTTCGCTTGGGGCTTCATTTCAAGATTATATGCTTCCGGCGCGGCATATCCGACAGTACCGTATTCGGAAACATTCTCTCCGCCGAACGGCACAGTCACGTAGTCTTTGCCCTGATCCATGTAGTTTGCCCTGCCAAAGTCGATAAGCACCACTTCATCGCCTGCATTGGTTATCATGATGTTGTCGGGCTTTATGTCCATATGAAGTATCCTGTTGCGGTGCATGTAATCAAGCACATCACACAGCTTGACCGCAAAGTTATAGATCACCGACTGGAAACGCAGACAGAAATCATTATCTGTCACGTACTTCTCAGTCCTCGCCTTGTTTTCTTCACTGAAATCGCTGTAGCCTGTTACAGCCAGCTTAGTCCTCACCACCAGTGGGAACTCGCCATATTCAAGACAGAATTCTTCCAGTGTCTTGCCCTCGATATATTCTTCGACCACACAGAAAAATCCGCGTCGGTCGATATAAAAAGGTTCCTCGCCCTCAGCCACATGCTCGAACTTTATGGAAAAATCTCCGATATCCTCGATAAGGTCATATATCCTTACCACCGAACGACAGCCCTGAAGGTCATTGAATATCTTAAGATCCTTGCCTTTGAAACGTTTCAGTATCCTGTCGTTGGTACCCCTGCGCTTGAATTTGAGCACACAACTCATGCGGATATTTTCGTTTGCAATGCTTTCTGCTGCCCTCAAGCCCTTATAGACTATACTCTCAGTACCGCGTGCGATAAAGCCGTCACCGTATTGAAAAAGATCCTGAAAGCCGGTATCTATCGTGTAAGTGAATTTTGTGCCGTGTATCTGCATAAAGCTGTGGTTCTCCTATCCGATCGTTCTTTGTCTGTAACTTCGGTCAGATCAAAGATCTATTTTATGAAAAATCTCCTCAACTTTTTGTTAAGCCTGCTGAAAAGTGAGTATGATACCGAAAACGTTTTCAGCAGAAGTGCCGCCCGTTTCTCTGCCGACCGGAACAGCTGATGCTGTAACAAAAAAAGTCTGACAACTTTACCGAACAAAAAGCACCGCCGCAATAACAGAACATTTCAAAAGCCATCAGACATACCACTGCCACATACATTTATAATTGTACAGCAGCCGCCTGCAAAAAGCCGCACCCAGCGCATCACTGTCACAGCAGATACCTGTGGCGGGTATAACTTTGCCTTCTTTACGCTGCGCTTGGGATCAGTGCCGATCCTAGTGCTTAAAATACAATATTTTGACAGAATATAATTTTTTCCACCTTAAATTATATCACCTTTATGAATGCTTGTCAAGATAATTTTAATAATATTTTGACTAAAAAAGATCCATTCTTTCATGCGGCATTTATCAAATTAGTTTTATCGGCTGAGAAGTCCTGAATTGCGCACTTCCCGATGCTCGGTCATTTTTATTAATTGTTAGAACGAATTCACTTTTATTTTTCAAAACGATTTTGTCAGCATTTTTCATTGAGCTTCTTGATTTCCGGCAGATACATGCTTTTCATGAACGCAAGTACATCACTTGCTATGAGAACAACTGAGGTACGCTGTATTTCAACGGGAACATGCACACTATCCGAGGAAAATCCGTGTTTCTGATAACAGTTTAATATTTTTATACTTCCGAATGATATCGTCAGTTTTACGCTGCCATTATTGACAGGTCATACCAGCGTAAAACTTATTTGTAAAACATTAAAAAACAGGTAATTAAATTTAACTTATGTTCAGCTGATTTTTGATATATAATTGTAATTGTGGAATATCCGATGTCCAATGGTCGGATACGCCGAAATGTCATAAAAAGTTTAAGGAGTATATTGAAAATATGCCGTTGCCCAAAAAAGAATACTACTACTCGATAGATGCCGCAAAATTCATATGCGCGCTGCTTGTCGTGGCGGTACACTGCATGCCTTTTGGGTACAGTGAAGCATTCCTTATCCCCAACCAGATAGTGAGGAATTACATAGCACGCATAGCTGTGCCGTTTTTCTTCGTATCGTCCGGGTACTTCTATTTTAAGAGCAATTACTGTTACGACTATAAAAAAGACAAGGAAAGAAAGTTTCTGTCACGGTTTCTTTTCCTTTACATATTCTGGTGTCTTGTGTATTTCCCGATGCACATACCGGGCATACTTAACGACCCGAAAGGTGCTGCGGTCGGGGCGCTGAAATACCTCAGGGACTTCGTCTTTATTGGCGGACATATACATTTGTGGTACCTGTCAGCGACCGTTTTTGCAATACTGGTGATATCAGCACTGCTGGAAAAAAATCTCAGTATAGAGAGGATATTCCGATATTCTCTGGTGCTTTACTTCATCGGGCTGCTTGGGCAGGGATATTCTTTCCTGCTTGAACCGCTGAAAAGATACAGCATCATCAAAGGTTTCATCGACCTTTATGAGAACGTTTTTGTCACAACAAGGAACGGTCTTTTTAAGGCTTTCACTTTCGTTTCGATGGGGCTGATACTTGCAGACCACAGGGATCATCTTCCAAAAAGGACTTCACTTATCTGTCTGATACTTTCAATGGCAGGCTTTGCAGGTGAACTGCTGCTGGTAAAACACTTCAGCGGAAGAATAGAGAACGATTATTACATAAGCCTGCTGCCAGCGATATTTTTCTTTTACAGATATATCTCAAAGATCAAACTTGAACCCAGCGACAAGTACAAGACCCTCAGGAAGTCCAGTACGCTGATATATTTCACTCACCCGTGGGTAAAAAATGTACTTGGGTCAGTGCTGAAACGTGTGAACAGCACACTGCCTAACACATGCCTGCTGTTCATACTCACTGTGATATGCTGTATACTGCTTTCGATGGCTGTGATAAAACTATCAGAGATCAAAGGCTTCAAATGGCTGAAAAAAATTTACTGACATAATAAAAAGGTGAGTTGTGGGACTCACCTTTTTCATTCTTTCTGACTTTTTACTTCGTGCGGACATTCTATCAGTATCACACACGATTCTTCGTTAACTCAGTCGTCTTTTCTCTGTTTACGCCTGCGGCGCTGAGGGCGGTTGGCGGCTTCTGACGAAAAAAGTTCCACAACAGCATCAGTCAGCGCATCGGGTACAGTTTCACCGCTTGAGATGATATCTGCCCACGGACAAAGTTTTTTGTAGTCATCATCGAAAACTACTGTATAGGGTGGTCCGCAAAGATCGTTGACAGACATGTAGAGGTGTCTGCCATCATTTATTATGCCGCTCGCTTCACTCTCTGTCATGCCGTTTTCAAGTCTGCCGAACTGTTCAGCGGTCATCTCATAGAGATGATACGCCTGAAAACCGCCGTATTCTGCGGTATATCTGCCGTTCTCCTCATCATGGCAGGCTTTCCAGCCCGAACCTTTTTTGAATGTCATATCATCCACCTCACTTAATATAATAGATTATGGTTTTTCCCTGCTGTTATGCAGATGATACCATAAGAATATGTGCCTTATTTGTCTGAACGATAACTATTTTGTTAATTAGATGCTTTTTGCACAATATCGAATGTAATACTTCTGTTTTGCCATTAATTGACTATCAGCGCAATATTTGTTATGAACTTACAAATAAAACATATCGGACGACAACACATACGAACCGATGTTCAAGCGTGCTGACAAGGCTATGTACACTGAAAAGCTGAAATTCAAAGAAAAGTACGGAAGCTACAGGTAAATACAATATCCCCCGTCAGGCAGTTATGACTGTATGACGGGGGATATTTCTCTTTGTGGTTATCCCGCTGACACACCACAAAAACAGCGGCTATACAGAACTTAAGGTTCTTGGCGTATATCTTTCCCCCGCCTGCGGCGGGGGAAAGATATGGGGCGCTAAATTATCCTTTTATTTACCGCATTTTTAGTTGGTGTGCTAAAGGGATAGTCATATTTCTCTTTGTTCAGCGGTCTGCAAAAAACTTTTTCAGATCCGTGACTGTTTCTGCTGTCAGCGGGTAGTTCTCGACAACATGACCTTCTTCCAGTCTGACTATGTGGTCACAGCAGGAGAGGATAAACTCAAGGTCATGGGTGACTATCAGCACAGCTTTGCCCAAGCCGCGCAGTCTTGTCATTTCGGCGGCGACCTGCTTCATGTGGGAAAAATCAAGTCCGCTTGTTGGCTCATCAAATATCATCACAGGCTTGCTTGAAGCAATGCCGCCCGCGATGGCAGTGCGCTGTTTCTGACCGCCTGAAAGCGCCATCGGGTGGGTGTCGGCAAAGTCGGCAAGGTCAAGCTGGGCAAGTATGCGTTTAGCGGCGGCAGACTTCTGTTCATCATCAAGAGTTTTGTCGGTCATGCTGAGTATCACTTCATCGCACACACTCTCTGTGAAAAGCTGGTGATTGACATCCTGCATTATCATGTAGCGCAGTCAACAGCGATATAAACAGGCTCACCGACATCATCGCACCGAACTTTGTCGGTCATATATCGGTGTATGCGCGGTATCTCGTCCTGACCTCTGACTGTACATTTTTTACCTACAGACTGCAGCGCAAGACACAGCCCGAATGCTGACCCGATACAGTCACCATCGGGACGGATATGGTAGACGATGCAGTAATTATCATATTCCTTCAGTTTCTCAGCCATTTCGCGAACAGATATATCCATCGACAACTCCTCCTATATTTCCGACAAACGGGAACAGCCCGCTGTGAGCCATTCCCGTTTATCTTACATTTTACATTATACTTCGTTATAACAAAACTGTCAAGTGAAAATGCGGATATATTTATTTCTGCATTCATCACTCAAATACGCTGCGCTTTTTGCAGCTGTGAGTGCTGAATGAACCTTATCATAAGGCGGATCGCTATAGTTCCCGCTACTCCATGCCCTTGAGTACTTCGACCATATCTATCTTTCTTATCCTCTTCCGGAACATGAAACCTACCACAACAGAAACAAGCATAACGAAAGCTGCTGCGATAACATATGTCACTGGGCTTATGTAGCATGGCCAATCCACCTGATCGCCGTTTGAGTCCATCATTGCCCGCAAAGGTGCCTGTCCCAGAGGTATACCGATGATAACGCCTATCACCGACAGCCAGAGGTTCTGCACCGATATCAGCCGCCTGATGGCAGAACTCTTGAAGCCCAGCACTTTCAGTGTAGCAAACTCCTTTTCGCGCTCATTGAAAGACAGGTTGCCCGAATTGTACAGCACCACGATTATCAGCAGTGCCGCAAAGAATACCATGAAAAATACCAGCAGATCCATGACTTCCATACTCTTGTCAAAAGCAGCTTTAAGGTCGTCCATACTGTGTACGGCGGAAACAAAATCAAGATCTTCGGCACCGTCACAACTCTGCTTTGATACCAGCATCGCAGGTCTGAATTCAAAGCCCATCGCTTCGTAATCTTCCCTGAGCATAGTTATTCCCATTATCGAGGGGTGCCTTGAAATGAATCCTATCCTGCTCTCATTCCACTTGTCATCTGCGGCGCGTTTCCAGTAGACCGTGTCGCCCTTTTTAAGACCAAGTCTGTCAGCCTGCTTCATGGTCAGCGCCACACTGCCCGCTTCCAGCGGAGTTACATCCAGCGCATCGTCGGATACTCTGAACAGCCCCTTTCCCTCAGTGACGGTCAGTTTACAGCTTACTATATCGTCAGAGGTCGGGTGGCTTTCGGCGGCGATGGAGATAAGATCTGCCGATATGAGTTCGCCGTCATATTCATCAGCTATACCGAGTGCATCTTCGGGGGTGCAGCTGTCTTTGAAAAGCACCTGTGTTTCATAGTTCTGTATATCACTGAAATACCAGTTCCTCACATAGCCGAGAGTGTCGTAAGCACCAAGACCCAGCGTCATGATGACCATGCCCATCATAGTGCCTGCGATGCCCATTACAGCCCTCAGCTTTGAGCGTGCGATATCTCTGAGGTCATACCTTGCAGTGAAGCCCAGCTTGTTCCAGAAAGGCAGCTTCTCGAAAATGCAGGGCTTTGCCGTCTTTGCAGCAGCAGGTCTGAGTGCTTCCGAAGGGTGTACTTTCAGTATCATGCGGCAGCTGAAAAATGCAGCGGCAGCACATATGACAACGATGACCGCCGAGAGCAGTATGCTCTTGCCGTCATAACCCGCTCTCCAGCCCGGTACGCAGTAAAACTCACCGAAAAGGTCTACCATCATTTTGCCGAATGTGAATACGCCCAGCACCACGCCCACGATACAGCCCAGTGCAGTTATTACGACACTGAAACTTATGTAGTGCGCCATTATCTTGCGGTTTTTCATGCCCAGAGCGTTCAGCGTACCTATCTGTGTGCGCTGACGGGCTACCATACGCTTCATAGTGGTGGTGATGACCAGCAGTGCTATCGCCACGAACACAGCCGAGAACACGTAGGAAAAACTGTCATGCTGTGAAAGTTCATCGGTCATGCGGTTGTAGCCGTCGATACTCTTGCGGTCGGCAAGGAAAGCATAGCTGCCATCAAGGGCATCTGAGATATCCTCTTCAAGTTTGAGCGGGTCGCCGTCACAGGTAAAGACTATCTCGTTGTAATTTCTCAGTTCTTCGGGCAGCACCTTAACAGACATATACGCAAAGCTATTGTTGTGATAATCGGTATCAGCATCGGTGCTGGCACAGGCAAACTCGTATTCGGGGGTAGCTACAAGACCTTTTATGGTCTTTGTCAGGTCAAGCCCCATCACATGCGAAGTAAAGCTGTCACCGACTTTAAGCCCCCACGCTTCGGCAAACCGCTGGAAGAGCCACACGCCGTCTTCATCATCGGGGTCATAGTCCTCACCCTCGATAGTGTAAGGCTTTGTGACTTTCTGCGATGACTGAAAATAGCAGTAAAGTTCGGCAGAATGGTATTTTTCGTCAGCCTTGCCGAGAACCTCCGTCCTCAGCTGAACATCATTTACACCGTCAACGTCAGCCACCGCATCTGCCTGTTCTTCCGAAAAAGCTGCGCCGTATATCCAGCCGTCAGAGAAATTTGTTGTTTTGTTGAGTTCCTCGCGTGCTTTGCTGCCGCCGATGACATTCGCCTGAAATCCTGTATAGCACCACATTGCCACCGCCGCAAGGATAAAGATAGAAAAGAACTGTGCAAAACCGCTCTTTATATCTCTGAGCATTTTACGCTTAAGCATGAACGCGCCCCCTTACCATTCGATATCCCGCGCAGAAGCGGGTTCATCGTTGTTCTTTATGGACTTTATCTTACCGTTGCGCATGTGTATTACCTTGTTGGCGCACTTGGCGAAATCAGCGTTGTGTGTTACCAGTATGACCGTGTTGCCCTGTTCGGTGGAGAGTTTCTGCAACATCTCCAGAACTATCAGACCCGTTTCCGAATCCAGCGCACCTGTAGGTTCGTCGCCCAGTATTATCTTAGGGTCTTTAGCCAGTGCGCGGGCGATGGAAACGCGCTGTTGCTGACCGCCCGACATCTGCGACGGAAACTTGTTTTTCTGGTCTGCAAGACCTACCCGTTCAAGCATTTCATCGGCATCAAGAGAATCTTTCTTTATATCCTTGACCAGTGCCACATTCTCATAAGCTGTCAGACCCGGTATCAGGTTATAGAACTGAAAGATAAATCCTATCATATCAGCGCGGAACTGCGAAAGCTGGCGGTCATTCATGGCAGAAACTTCCTGCCCGCCCACTATTACCTTGCCCTCAGTGGGCTTATCCATTCCGCCCAGCATGTTGAGCACAGTTGACTTGCCCGCACCCGAACGCCCCAGTATCACAACGAATTCGCCCTCTTCTATGGTGAAGCTGACATGATCCACCGCGATCTGCTGACCGTCGCCTTTACCGAAGACCCTTACTACATCTTTGAATTCAACTGCTGTCTTTGACAATTTATACACTCCATTTCTTTTGTTATAGTTAGTTAGTCTAAACTAATCATATTATACACCTTTTGAATATCTTTGTCAATTAAATTTTATCGGAGATAAGAAGTTTGTATTTTTTCACGTTTTCTTTTAACAATCACATTTCTGCTTTCAGCAGACTCAACCATTCACTAACCTATAGCGATACAACTTTTTAAATTCACAAAATTCGGTCACAAGACCTCCGATATATGGGTTTTGTGACTGTATCTTGTCTGTATTTTAAGGCGGATCACTATAAGAACTGCGTATCACAAAAATAACTCTGCCGATAAATATTGACTTGACGGCGGCAGTGTGATATAATCAGGTTAGTTGTGAATAACTGCTATCTCACACTGAACTTTCGGCATTGAGGAGGTTGTATGCAATGAAAACTATCAGCAGTTCTATCATTTATAAAAAGCTGTTCAGAGAACTGGAAACAGAATTCGGCTGCGAAGAAGCGCGTAAGATATGGGCACTGGCAGAAAGGCTGAACAGACATCTGTATGAAAAATACTCAGCAGAGGACGAATTTGATACGGCAGGCATGCTGTTCCCTGCGGCGGCGGTATACACTGCACTGAAAAAGCGTCAGCCGGAATATCCCGCTATGGAACTTCTGAGGTCATACGGCACAAAAACAGGCGAACGTTTGCGCAGGCTGATACACGCATTCACCATGATACCCTGTGCACCTGCGCTGATATGGAAAAACATCGACAAGATAACAGACCATGCCAGCAGTGAGAAACTGGGCTACACAAGGCGTGATATGGTGGTCACAGAAAATACTTCCCGCGTAGATGTGCTTAGCTGTCCGCTGCATGAAATGGCTAAAAAACTCGGCATGCCCGAAGTCTGTCAGACCATATGTGCGATGGATAAGGTGTACATGACAGGTTTCAGACACATTCAGTACAAGCGCACAAGATCGGTGGCTGAGGGCGACGACTGCTGTGACTACAGACTTTGGTGGGACAAGGATAAGGGTTGAACAAGTATGACAAAATTGTATAAGAACAACATTTCCGGATCATTTGGCTGCATCTGTTTCTGTATAAGTGAACGGCTGCCTGACTTTGCCGAACCGACAGCTGTGTTAACTGACAAAAAGATATTCTGTTTTACAGGCGAGGTTCACGGGGCAGATGGGGCGGCAGTCATACCTGCTGAAACTTCCGATGTACGTTCTGCTGCTGTTACAGTATGGTCCAGCTATGATCTGTTCACAAAGGAGGCATCGTAAGAATGAAGCACGCTGAAGATCTGACGGAAAAAGAACCGGAAAGGATACGTTTTGTAACAGGCGATGCTTTTGTCACAAACGAACTTTTTCACGAGTTCGGCAGCATTGAAGAACGCAGACCGTTGGTGCTTAAGTATATGTCTGCTTTTGTGGACTTTGCTTACGAAAGCGGTTCGCTTTACATGACAGACGACGGCTGCGGTTTTATCGGTCTGCAATACAGCAAAGATAACGCCGTTCTGCCGCAGCTGAAAATGCCGGTGCGGCTGTTCACAGGTCTGCCATTCGGCAAACTGAAAAAAATGCCGGGGCATGTCGGACAGATAGCTGATGCAGACAAACAGTTTAAAAAAGTTCCGCATATAGATGTCCTCATGGTGGCGGTAAACAAGGATTCGCAAGGCAAGGGTTATGCCCGGCAGCTGGTTGACTTTGCCAAGAAAATGTCTGAAGAGAAAAACCTCCCGCTGCTTATAGGCACAGATATGAAAGACTATGCCGATATGTACTGTCATTACGGTTTCAGACTTGCATGCAGCAAAACCGCTGACAACGGCGTTACAAGATACGTTCTCACATGGCAGCCGTCTGATAAAGCCAAATAATGCCGCCAAAACCCTTTATTACGGCATATCTGAAAAAAGTCGCGAGCAGTGGTTGACAATTGATGAAAAAAGTGTTATTATAGACTTACCAAGTTAGTACTAGCTAATATTTTTAACAGAAAGGATGTATCATTATGATAGATTTACAGAAAATAGCGATATTTGCAGGCGGTTTACTCTGCGGAACAGCAGGCGTAAAGCTGCTGAAAAGCAAGGAAGCTAAGAAAGTATACGCTCACACGACCGCTGCCGCGCTGAGAGCAAAAGAGTGCGTTATGACCGATGTCACAAAGGTGCGTGAGGGCTGCGGCGACATCGTGGCTGAGGCTAAGGAGATAAACGAGAAGAAGTCTTCTGAAAGCGCTGTTGAAATCATTGAGGATACATGTGAATAATGAAGTGTGAGATACTTCACGAAAGCAGAGGGCGCATAAGGGTACACTGTGTCTGCGGCAGAATGACTCTGCATCAGGCTGATATACTGGAATACTTCCTCAGGGCAAAGCCTTTTGTTACAAACGCAAAGGTCTACGACCGCACAGGCGATGCCGTGATATGGTATGACGGCGAACGCAGGAATGTCATAAAAGCACTGGCAGGCTTTTCCTTTGCTGATGAAAGTGCTGAAGCACTCGTGCCTGAACACACCGGCCGCGAACTTGACCGCAGTTTTGAGAACAAGCTGATAGCGATGCTCATGTGGCGTGCCGCAAAACGCACGATAGTACCTGCACCCATAAGGTTCGTACTGACGGTGATAAATGCACTGAAACACATCAAAGAAGCACTGACAGCACTGTCACACGGCAGGATAGAAGTTTCTGTGCTGGACGCAACGGCAATAACCGTTTCACTGCTGAGAAACGACTGCGGCACTGCATCTTCGGTGATGTTTATGCTGGGACTGGGCGAACTGCTTGAGGAATGGACACGCAAAAAATCAGTGGATGAACTTGCAGGCGTGATGTCACTGGGTATAGACAAAGTGTGGGTCATAAAAGACGGCACTGAGGTGCTCGTGCCCACAAACGCCATCAATGCGGGCGATGAAGTCATCGTGCGCAGCGGTAGCATGATACCACTTGACGGCGTGGTGCTTTCGGGCGAAGCTGAGATCAATCAGGCATCTCTCACAGGTGAGAGCCTGCCTGTACACAAAACTGTCGGCAGCTATGTCTACGCAGGCACAGTAGTTGAAGACGGCAGCTGTGTATTCAGGGTCGATAAGACATCAGGCTGCGGTAAGTACGACCGCATAGTCAAGATGATAGAAGAATCCGAGAAAATGAAATCACAGGCTGAGAGCAAGGCTGTGCATCTGGCTGACAAGCTGGTGCCATACAGTCTGGCGGCAACTTTGCTGACCTATCTGCTGACAGGTGACAGTGTTAAGGCGATATCGATACTTATGGTCGATTACTCCTGTGCTCTGAAACTGGCGATACCGATATCTGTAATTTCAGCAATGCGTGAGAGCAGTGTTCACGGCATAACTGTCAATGGCGGAAAGTTCCTTGAAGCTGTAAGCGAGGCTGACACCATAGTGTTTGACAAGACCGGCACGCTGACCCATTCAACGCCGCGCGTGGCAGAGATATTCACATTTGGCGGCAGCAGCGAGGAAGAAGCACTGCGGCTGGCGGCTTGCCTTGAAGAGCATTACCCGCATTCGATAGCAAACGCCGTTGTCGAAGAAGCAAAGCGTCGGGGCATCGACCACGAAGAAAAGCACTCAACGGTGGAATATGTGGTAGCACACGGCATATCAAGTTCGATAGACGGCAAAAAAGCTGTCATCGGAAGCTATCACTTTGTTTTTGAAGACGAGGGCTGCACTATCCCCTCAGATGAGCAGGAGAAGTTCGACAGTCTGCCGCATCAGTATTCTCACCTGTTCTTGGCTGTCGGCGGAGAACTGACGGCTGTACTCTGCATTGAAGACCCGCTGAGGGACGAAGCCGCAGAAGTGGTATCATCGCTGAGAGAACTTGGTTTTGAAAAGATAGTCATGATGACAGGCGACAGCAAGCGGGTCGCCAGATGCGTTGCCGAAAAGGTGGGCGTTGACGAACTGCATTACGAAGTACTGCCCGAAGACAAGGCTGAATTCATAAGACAGCAGAAAGCGGAGGGAAGAAAGGTCATAATGGTCGGTGACGGCATGAATGACTCCCCTGCCCTTTCAGAAGCCGATGCAGGCATAGCCATTAGTTCCGGCGCTGCCATCGCGCGGGAGATAGCGGACATCACCATCTCGGCTGATGACCTCTACTGTCTGCTGACACTGCGTAAGATAAGTCGTGCGCTTATGACGCGCATCGACCGCAATTACCGCTTTATAATGACTTTCAACACCGCACTGATGGTGCTGGGCGCATTCGGCATAATAACGCCGACGACTTCGGCACTGCTTCACAACGGCTCGACCATATCGACAGCACTTTCGGATATGCGTGCATATCTGCCATAACAGAAAAAAAGAAGTCGGGCAGCCGACTTCTTTTTTGTTGCTGAGGAGCAAGCCCGATATATATCATTTTTCGCCTTTTACCCATGCGACTATCTCCTTTTCGGCGCGTGCGAAATACTCCATGTTCTCTTTGCGGTATCTGCCGAAAGTTCGATAAAACAGCCCTATCAGCGGTATCATGCGGTAGAGTTTCCGCTCGCGCTGACGGTTCGGCATTAGCCCGTTGAGATGACTGCCATGCGGAAAAACAACAGTCTTTACCTGCCTGCAAAAGCCTTTTCTTTTAAGCCTTGCAGAAAGCCGCCTGACCGAATATCCCGCATACCAGCATTCGTCCATAGCGCCCGCTATCAGCAGTACATCTGCACCGCATCGCTCTATCGGAAGCTCGGCTTTCTCAACGCCCTCTTTGTCGCAGTACGCTTTGTAATAAGCCGCCCACATGCCCGTGACCTTGTAAGGGACTGCGGGATGGCGCATGTACCTGCCTGCGCGGAAATGCGAGAAATCTGCCGTAACATACGGTATCTCCTTGCCAAGATAAGTCACCACGCTGTGACCTGTCATGGTCTTTTTGTCGGCAAGTGTTCCCTCAAACGGAACATGAGTCGGTGATACCATTATCAGCTTCTCAAAACCGCCGATATACACCGCACACAGCAGTGCAAATATGGAACCCATCGACTGCCCGTAAACACTGATATGAGCGATATGCTTTGCCTCACGCAGATATCTGACCGCAGGTCTGAACATATCAAGCGGTATCCTGTCAGGCGAAGCAGGCAGACCCTCTGCCCCGAAAAGCGACACCGCCAGACCCGTGATGCCGTAGTCCGCAAATCGCTCTGCAAATTTGATACCGGGCAGAAGACTCTGTTCGCCGCCCATTATTATTATAACTGCCCTGTCACTGCCGCCGTCAGGTTCGGCAAGATGCCCCGTAAAGCCGTCTTTTTTCATCGTGAAATTTTCGTATAACATTCCCTCACCCCGCACTTTTTAGGTTATACAAAACTAACCAAATACAATTATATCACATCATACCCAAAAGTCAATAATGAATGTGGTTATCCCGCTGACACACCGCAAAAACGGCGTTTTTACAGAACTTAAGGTGGTTGGCGTATGGTGCTCAATTATCCTTTTGTTTACAGCATTTTCAGCCGGTGTGCTAAAGGGATAGTCATAATAATGAATGCACTTATCGCGGTATATGCAGAACATATTTCCACACACGGCAAGTATAACACAGTCATGATATTGACATCATCAACTCAATGGTGTATAATTTAAATATGGTGCCGCATAGCATACAGAATGCTTTCCATGCGGCATTATGTAAAAGTATTCAATGACCGATATCTGAAAGGAGATACAAATATGGATCTTATCCCCAGCTTTTCCGTTGACCACACAAAGATCGTTCCAGGTATATTCACCAGCAGAGTGGATATTCTGGGCGATGAGAAGATAACAACTTACGATGTGAGGGTCACAAGACCTAATATCGAACCCGCGATCGATGTGGGTGCCATGCACACGCTGGAACATGTGATCGCCACCTACCTCAGAAACGACCCCGACTGGAAAGACAGCGTCATCTACTGGGGTCCGATGGGCTGTCTGACGGGCTTCTACCTTATACTTAAGGGCAACCGCGCACCAAGCGAGATATATGATCTTATACTCGGTGCTTTCAAATCGGTGGAAGAAGCGGAAGAAGTTCCGGGTGCTTCTGCTGTGAACTGCGGCAATTATCTGCTGCACAATCTCGGCATGGCAAAGTGGTATGCCCGCAGATTTGCTGACTATCTGACCGAAAATGCAGGCAACAGTGTGATTTTCGAGTATCCGAGATCTGAAAGACTTGTCACCGATGACGGCAGACAGTTCTTCGATTCTTAATTCCCGCACACACATCTATAAAGGCAAGGCACTCCTGAATGCAGAAGTGCCTTTTTTTTCATCTTTCGGTATATCCCTCAAACTCCACCGATATTATCTTTGAACCACTGCCTGTGACCACCTGCAAAGTGTCGTCCCGCACCGGATGTTTAATGGCGGCGGCATTCTTCTCACCTGTCCTGTAGACCACCTTAAGATATATCAGCGCATTGATGGGATTTTTCACTCTGACCTATTAAACTGTAGATCCTTTGTCTTGCCACTCTTTCACCGCCCTGTCAAGGTCGTGTATAGTGTAAATGATATGTCCTCAACACATTGAGCTCTCTTATTTATTTTTATGACTATCCCTTTAGCACACCTGCTGAAAATGCGGTAAACAAAAAGATATCCGCCAACCACTTTAAGTTCTGCCAGATCGCTGTTTTTTTTGTGGTGTGTCAGCGGGATAACCATGTTTATTTTTAATTGAAACAATTGTCCAAAAGGTATTGACATTTTATTGGATATAATGTATAATATATTCACATCGATGTAAACCAAATATTTCTTTATTTAATTTTTATCATAATTAAATTAAAACCATTATTTTTTAGGAGGGCTTATTATGAGCATTGAAAACACAACTGTTAAAGGCGGCTGGACTATCACCCAGGGAGATACAAGCATTGAAAAACACCCTGATGCACTTGCTGCATTTGAAAAGGCTACAGCAGGATTTATAGGCGTAAAATTTACACCTGTAGCTCTTCTTGCAACACAGATAGTTTCGGGAAAGAATTATGCCATACTCTGTAAAGCTACCCCCGCAACGCTGGATCCTGCAACTACTCTTAAAGTTGTGATCGTTTATGAAGACCTTAATGGCAATGCAACTATTACAGGTATAAAAGATGTATTAGGTGCTGATTATCCTGTATTCGCAGCTACCTGCGATTGTTCAGCAAACGATAATATCGTTCTCGGCGGCTGGAATATCACTCTTGGTGATCCGAGCATTGATAAACATCCTGATGCACTTGCTGCAATTGAAAAGGCTACAGCGGGTATGTTAGGTGCAAAATATGAACCTATTGCTTTACTTGGCACTCAGATAGTTGCAGGAAAGAATTACTGTATCCTCTGCAGGATCACCCCTGTTACACTTGATCCTAAGCCGACTATGAAGCTCGTTTATGTATATGAAGATACAGAAGGTAACGCTGTTATTACAGAAATCAAGGAAATAATTGGCGCTCCTGTTCCAGGTGGATTTATTGCCAATGACGGTGCTACAGACCTTAACAGCAACCCTGAAGTAAAAAATGCTTTTGAAAAGGCTACAAAGGATCTCTTGGGTGTAGACTATGAGCCTATCGCTTATCTTGGCTATCAGATAGTTGCAGGCAAGAATTATCTTATCCTTTGTGAAAGCAAGATAGTTGTTCCGGATCCCATCCCTTCTCTTACACTTGTAACTGTCTATGAAGATCTTGACGGCAACTGCAAGATAATAAATACCGAACCTGTAGTCCTTTAAGTTTTAATATATAAGCTGAAAATGTAAATGTTCCCCCGATCTATGGCTTTATGTTACAGATTCGGGGGATCTTTTTATGAATATGATATGTGGTCATTCCGCTGACATATTTTGCTTAACAGACTTTCTTCGACTATTGACCATAGTTGGCGGTTTTCTTTACATGTGTGAACGCATGTAAAGAAAACATCTCATAACTGTTCCTTGTTATACCTTTATTCCCGGTGGTGTATTAGAATGGTTAACCATATATTTCAATCAACATTAAGCCTGAACAACTTCCTTGTGATAAATGCCGCGCACACCGAAAGCCCTATACCGACTATGACCACCGCAGGCAGCGCCCACGCGGGACTACAGTCCATAAGCTGCTGTGCGTAGCCTGCGGGCATCTCTTCAACTGCGCAGTCATATGTGAAATCGCGGTTGAACCATATCTGACCGTAATAACCGAAGGTCGAAAAACTCATCACAACGCTTTTAGCGACTATCGCCGCCCACTTTTCATTGCCTATCACCAGACCTATGACCTCTGCAAGAATGCCTATGACCGCTATTGGCAGTGCGTGCCAGAGGTTGAACTCCCCTATCAGCAGAAATATCAGCATAAGCCCCAAAGAAAAAGAAAGCGCCACAAACGGTGCTTGTATACGTTCAAAGGCTTTCACCGTTATACCTGTGATAAGCACGCCTGCCGTTACCTGATACAGCACAAACAGTACAGGGTGTACCGCACCCATTCCGCAGACCGCCAGCGTAGCCACAAAGTACAGCAGCACATACACCAACTGCCACAAGGCATTTTTCTTGTTCCATCGTTTTTCCATAAAAACAACTCCTTAAGTTAATTTTTCGGGGAAGTATTAACTTTCCCCATAAAAGCAAAAAATCCGCTTAATAAGCGGAATTTTTGTATCTCTGATATTTATTCACAACCCGAATATCTCTTTCCAGCCGGGATACAGCAACGTCTTGACAAACTCCATATGTCGGACGGCTTCCTCCCTCGTCAGGTCGTGCCTGACTATCTCAAAGACCAGATGGATATATTCGGTAGAAAGTATATGCCACTCCATTTCGGTCAGTTGTCTTACATTCCTGCCCGACTTTCTGAGTATCTCGGCGTACTGCTTGTTAGATGACGTTTCGCTGTCTATCAGTTCTTCCTCGAAATCCTCAAATACTGAACCTGCCGAACAGCATACCAGCAGTTTTACGCCATCATAGTTGGAAAAGATGAAATCTGTCATAGCAGATGACCATTCTTCACCAAAAGGGTCAAAAGATGTGATATCACCCGACATATTCTCACTGCCGTCAGCCTGCATTGCTTTTAACGCATCAAGAGTGTCTTTGACAAGATAGTAAAACATATCCTCCTTGCCGCTGAAATGCTTATACAGACCAGCTGTGGTGATACCTACCTCAGCCGATATGCGGTTGAGCGATGCCTTGTCATAACCATGCGTCAGGAACTCATTCTTCATACATTCGATTATCCTGCGGTTGGTGGCTGTTTTATCCTTTGGCATTGCATACACCTCGTTAGCTAACTGTATTAACTATCTTTAGTTTATCATATTAACTCACGTTTGTCAAGGGGGGTAAAAATTTTTTTGCACAGATAAAAGCGCCCGCCGAGCATTCTATGATGCTTCGGCAAGGCGCTTTCGGTCTTTATTCAGAATATTTATCAGCGTTTAACAGCATCACATGAAAAGTTCAGCCACATGGTAAACGATGCAGGAAAGCACCAGCGCATTGCAGATGTAGAAAAGTGCGACCTTGACTGTCCATTTAAGCGAATGCGACTCCTTGTAGGTGGTAGAAAGCGCCATCAGGCATGGTACACTGAAAGTAGTTGCGAACATGAACGCGAGGGCTTCTGCGGCAGACACAGCCTGCGACATCGCTGTGCCGAGCAGTGCGGTATCGGTGGAAGTTCCCTGTGAGAAGAATGCGGCTTCCATAACAGAGTTGCCGCCCATGAAAACAGCGTTCAGCGTACCAAGTACAGCTTCCTTAGCGAAAGCACCGCTGAGGAACGCCACAAATGTCTGCCAGCCCATGCCGAAGAACTTTGTGACAGGTTCGATGGTCGTGCCAACGCGGTAAAGCAGGCTGTTGTTGACGTTGCCGTCCCTGCTGAAAGAAAGCACATAGAATATAAGCGAAACAAGTGTTACAGTGCCCAGCGCCCTTTTGAATATACCCCATGCCTTGAAGAAGGCTTCTTTGAGGATATGCTTCCAGTGTGCCTTGTGATAGGGCGGAAGTTCCATTATCATGCCGCTTCTTGTTTCCATCGGCGCGAGTTTTCTGCCAAATACCTTTGACACTATTATCATCGAAACGACCACATAAGCCAGTATGCCGACACACACCAGCATAGTCTGCCACCATGTAAAGAACATGCCCGATACCACAGGTATTATCGACCAGATCGACGCACACGGTATCGCCCAGACTATGGACATCGCCAGCATTCGCTGACCCCAGTTATCCATGACCCTTGTGCCGCATGCGCCGCCGATAGTACAGCCGAAGCCCATCAGCATCGGACAGATAGCCTTGCCCTGCAAGCCCAGCTTTGAAAGCAGTCCGTCAAACTGATATGCCGCGCGTGCGATAAAGCCTGTTTCTTCAAGGAAGCCGAAAACAATGTTAACACCGAGAACAAAGCTCGCCATAGATATTGTGAACGACAGCGTGTTCGGTATCATCATGCTGAATATGTTCACTATCCAGGGGTGAACGTTCCAACCTGTAAGCAGTTTGTCAACGGGTTCGTGCAGAAGTGTGGGTATCATCTGACCGACACCTGCAAACGGCAGCATGACTATCATCGAGACCATGAATGCCAGCAGCACCACCGCGATACAGATGACCTTGCCCAGTATCGGTCTTGTCATAACACGGTCGAATTTCGACATCTTGTAGACCGATTCCCTCGTTCTTGTGACATTTTCGAGTATCTCGCTTACCCAGTCAAATTTTGCCTTGCTGTCAGCCTTGACATCAGCCTTGCCTTCGGGGGCTTTTACAGACAGCCTGTGAGGTTTTTTGAGTTCTTCGGCTATCAGCTTTTTCAGCTTGTCATAATCCTTTGTATCTGTGGCATTGAAAGGCAGGACGGGTATGCCCAGCTTTTTCGCCAGCGCATCGGTGTCTATATCCTTGCCCATATCCTTTGCAACGTCCATCATGTTAAGCACCAGCATGGCAGGTTTGTCAAGGCGTGCAAACTCCGCCAGCATGAACATGCTTCTTTCAAGCTGTGATGCGTCCACCAGCACCACTGTCAGTTCGCTCTTGCCCGACTTTATGAAATCCGTTGTGATTATCTCCTCGTCCGAATTGCCCGAAAGGCCGTAGCTTCCCGGCAGGTCGGTGACTGTGTACTTTACGCCGTTGTATGTGAAACTGCCCTCGTTCTTCTCAACGGTCTTGCCTGCCCAGTTGCCCACATGCTGACGTGCGCCTGTCAGGTTGTTGTATATGGTCGATTTGCCCGAGTTGGGCTGACCTAAAAGTGCGATACTGCCTGTCATACTGCCTCCACCTCTATCCTCTCTGCATCTGCCCTGTTCAGTGAGATGAGCGTTTCTCTGAGATATATCAGCACAGGCATTTTCCTGTCATTTCTCACCGTCTGGAAGGCTGTGCCCTCCGTTATGCCGATGGAAGTTATGCGGTTCATGAAATGGTCATCGCCGCCCACTGAAAGTATCCTGCCCTGCATATCGGCAGTTGAGTCTGTCAGCTTCATGTTTTTTCCTCCAATTCTGATATTTACTTTTTATCCTTTCCCGCGCCGCAGCTGCACCCGCTGCAGCCCGAACAGCCGCACCCGCAGCCGCCCGACTTTTTCGCCCTTATCTTGCTCCTCACAATAAAGAACACTATGAGCGCCAAAACTGCCAGCAGCACCACCGACATGATGTTTTCGGCAAGCCATGTCATATGAATTACCTCCTTGAAAAAGTTAGTTTGTACTAACTTTTATACAAATTTATATCGGCACAAAGCCGACATAAACATATCCGTTCTTACCGCAGATACACTGCCCGTCATTCCATTCCGCAGAGCCACTTCCAGCCCTTTGAGAAAAACGTGTTTATCGTTTTGGCATAGTGCAATGCCGCCTCACGGTCAAAATCGTGTCTTATAGGCTGTAAGACCGCCTCGACATTTGAGGATACCAGCAGATGGAACTCGCGCCTGTCAAAATCAGGCACACAGTCACCGCGCATGCGCAGCGCCTCGATGTGCTTCAGCGAACTCTCCTCCTCCATCTCTGCGAGCTTATGGGCATAGTCCTCATACCGCGTCCCCTGTGAACAGCATACCAGCAGTTTGAACTCGTCAAAATGGTCATACACAAACTCCATAGCGAACACCGCATCTTCATTAAGAAATGCCGCCGCCGCACCTATTTCTGCGATGGCATCATGCTCCTCCTGCTCTTTGCGGCGGTAAAGCTCATAAAAGCTGTCAAGTATCGGCTGTACTAAGTGGGCAAACATATCCTCTTTACTCGGAAAATGCTTATACAGCCCCGAAACCGTCATACCTGCGCCTGCCGCTATACGCCGCATCGAAGCATTCTCAAAGCCGCAGTTCAGAAACTCTTCTTTTGCCGCCGCCACGATGCGCTCACGGCTCTCCGTCTTATCTCTTGGCATTTTGTTATCTCCTGTCTTTTTAGTGAACGCCGTTCTCTTATATAAGAATACACTGTTCTCTTACGTTTGTCAAGGGTGTCAGTTTATTTTTAGCGTTTTGAATAATGTGGTTAGATTAAACAAACTTCCGTTTGATGATAAGCGCCAGTTAACTATAGCGATCCGCCTTACATTTTCGGCTTGCAATAACACATCAGATGTGCTATAATATTTTCGGTAATTACTTGCTGAAAAAGGGGTGTCACTATGCCGTTAATGTTTTTCGGACGCGGTTCTGCCTTTGCGGACGCGCACAATTCTGCTTTTTTTATTGAAAACAACGAACTTGTGATAATCGACTGTCCCGCATCGACTTTTCAGAAAGTCAAGCGTATGGAGTGGGAGAAGTTCGATAATATCTTCATACTCATCACTCACACTCACGGCGACCACGCAGGCGGTGTGGGCATGATGCTTCAATTCGTATGGTTTGCAAGCCTCATGAAAAAGCGTGTCACTGTCGTTGCCCCGTCAGATGAAGTCAGAGAAGACCTGACTATACTGCTTAACAGGATAGAAGGCTGTGAGCCCGAATGGTATGATATCACCACAGCTGACTGTCTGCAAAAAAGCTGGTTTGTAAAAGCAGTCCCCACTACCCATTCAAGCACTCTTGCAGGCAAATGTTTCGGCTACCGGCTGAAAATAAACGGCAGAAATGTGGTATACACAGGCGATACTGCAACATTGTGCCCTTTTCTCACGCTGCTGTCAGAGGGTTCGTTCCTTTACGCCGAAGCTGCAACTTTCAGGAGTGATGTTCACCTTTATCTTGAAGATGTTCTGCCCACATTTGAGAAGCTGACGGTTGATGGTGTAAAAGTCTTCCTGATGCACCTTGACCGTGAAGATGTGGTAAAGAAGGTCATAGCAGGAAAAAACATAACGCTCGCACCGTTATACGAGAATGACATATAACTGCGATTAAAAGCCCCCGCAGACTTTTGTCGGTCTGCGGGGGTCTGTATGACAGGCTTTCAGGCTCTTCTTATGTAGAAATCACACCTTTCCGCACCCTTGCCGAGTGTGCCTTTGCGCTCAAAGACAAGTCCGGGAAGAGCGCCGTAAACACGCTCGTCATTTTCACAGAATATCTTTGTCAGTTCGGGACAGCCAAGTTCTGTCAGATAAGTCTTGTAAGGACATTTCAGTATATCCATGCGGTAGGCATTTTTCTCTTTGGGATAAAACCTGTTCTCAAAACCGCAGGAAGCCCCAAAATTCTTCTTGGTCATCGGGTCCCACATCTTTATGAAAAGCGAGGGCATAAAGGGTATCTTCATTATCTTTTTGAGGGGACTTGCCTTTGCGCATATCTTAACTGCCGCATTTTCAATGACTGCATATGCCTGCTCATCGGTCATGTATTCCCTTGCAGTCAGGTACATCACCGACGCAGGGAATATCTTAGTATCGGTGTGCGAATGGACACCCTCAGGCAGGCTCTCATACTTTTTAAGATAATCATTCAGATGTGATGCCGCCTTGCGCCACAGCAGGTCGCATTTTTCTTTGTCAAGCACCATTTCTATCTCTTCTCTGTACTCCTTTTTGGAGTCAAGTATTTTTATTGCAGATTCCATATATTCTTTCCTTTCTCAAATCATAAAACACAGTCCGAGAAACATGACTGCATTGGCTATGTTGCCATTAGCGGGCAGTTTTGTAGGGGCAAGTATCACAAACAGCGGCAGAGTATTGAACAAGCATGCCCATATCGGCAGTGCCGTCCTGCCCGATATGACCAGCACAAGAAGCGTCACCGCAAATACCAGCAGACCCAGATATGCTATGGCAGCTGCGGCTGTCCGCCTGAAAAAGCACAGCACCGTTTCAAGGGCTTGTTCAGTCCTGCCGAGTTTTACATAGAACCACTCCACTGCGCCGCATAAAACATGGTGGGCAGTTATCGGCACTATGAAAAACATCCCCGATATGTACATTATCTTACCTGATAATTCTAAATATCCCCCAGCCCAGCGGCTAAGTTCCAGATACCCGAAACCTGCCATAAAAAGCGCCAACACACCGACAAGCATCGACGCTTCTATACGGCTGAGCGGCATTTTTTCAAACAGTTTTTTCATTTTTTCACTGTCTTTTGTATCTTTGCCCATGTCAAATCTGCCTGCGGGCGTATAGGCAAGCATACAATCAGTAATTCCACAGATGATGTGTCCCAGACAGGCTATCATAAGTGCGGTCTTCATTGGTCACCACCATCGGACAGGGCTTTGAAATACTCCTGCCTTACCGCCTTTGCTTCCGGCACAAATTCCATCGCGCCCCAGCAGTGCATCATACCCTCACCTACATGGACTTTCAGCGGAACACTGTGCCTCTCACAATGCGCTTTCAGGTCATCAAGATAAGCATACATGACCTCATGGGTGCCGTAAAAAACTTCAATGGCAGGAAAACCCGAAATATCGCAGAGCAGGGGGCTGAGCAGATAAGCATCATCGCCCTTTGCAAGAACAGGTGCTATCCTGTCAAAAAATGCGGGCGGTATCATCACATCGAACTTTTTGAGTTTTTCCATCTCAGCCTTCTGCTTACTGTCGGGCGGTACCTGCATACCTGGAGATTGCAGTACCAGTTTGCGCGGAAGCGGCACTTCGGGATATCTGTTCTTTATGTAAAGGCAAAGCGACATTGCCTGTCCGCCGCCCGACGATGTGCCGAATAACCGCACATTCTCGCTCTTGTATCTTGTGAGTATATGGCGGTAGACTTTGAGCGTCCTTTCGAGTGTTTCAACCAGCTTGTGGTCAGGTGCCATCGGATATATCGGAAACCATACCTCAGCATCGCAAGCCCTTGCTATCTGCCCGCAGAGGATAAGGTCACCTGTATCGGGGGGAAGTATATACCCGCCTCCAAACAGATACAGCACCGCACTTTCGGGCTTGCTGCCGCTGACCCTCAGCGCATATACCGTCACTCCGTCAAAGTCCTTTCTGATCATCTCAAAGCCGTCTTTTTTCAACTTTTTGAAAGGAACTTTCAGCGGCTTTTTCTGTTTCTTTGAATATTCTGACAGCAGTTTCTCCCACTGCTCGCCCTCTTTATCGAGCATCTTGTTCACACCTATCAGCGAGAACATTTTTTCAAGCGCTCGGTATCTTAAACTTGGCATTTTATGACCCCACTTTTCTTTTTCTTGAACTGCGGCTGTTGGTACAGTCAAATGATTAGCTAACACTAACTGCATATCAATTATATCACACTAACCACGAAACGTCAATATTCCAAAGGCAAAAAAGAAATTGTATGACAGGCAGTCCGCTTAACTTTATCATAGCGATTTGATATGATCACAGTAAGAAAAATATCGCTGTTTCTCAGGCATATGGAGGTATCACAGTGGAAAAAACAGTGATAAAAGCTGACCCTTTCGTATCGGTCAACGGCATAAAGTTCGTAACAGCAAGAGAAAATGTGCATGAGATATTGGGCAAGCCCGAAGACTCTTTCTTCAAGGGTGATGATGATATCGAAACAGATGTCTACAGTTGTTTCCACACCTGCTATGACAGCGAATATAAATTTTGAAGCGCCGGAAGTTATCTATATTGATGAAGCGGATATCTGAGCGGAGATATCTCTTACAGATTGTAAAAGACAGCCGCGTTTGTCAGGCGGCTGTCTTTTTCTTTTATGGCGTTTAGTATAAGTTAAGTGCCAAAAAACTGTGAAAAGCGAGAAAATCGGTGAAATTTTCGGGCATACTGTTGACAATCCGCTTGTTATATTGTATAATATCAGTAAATTAAACCGCCTGATCTGTTATGGTAAACGACATGTTTATTTCTGAATTGAGCGCTCGCTGACGCTGTGATCAGCATTGACTGAGTCGAATGCGTTTGACTGTGAGCGCTGAATGTCCTGAGATCAATTTCGTTTACTATACTGACAGGCGGCAGAAGAGAGGTAAAGTATCATATGTTGAAAAAGATCATTTCAGGGGTGACCGCAGCAGCGTCCGCATGCACTATAGTGCTTTCGACTGCTTCGGGCGTTATCGTGCATGATGCACCTGCCGCTTCAACTGCATCTGCGGCATCTGCACCCGACAGCTACCACGATGACTGGCTTCATGTAAATGAAAACGCTGAAGTCGTTGATATGTACGGCAATCCTGTCTGGATGACAGGCGTAAACTGGTTCGGCTACAACGTTGGCAGTCAGGTGTTTGACGGCGTGTGGTCGGCTAATATGCACGACTGCCTTGACCTTATCGCAGATCACGGCTTCAATCTGCTTCGTGTCCCCATGTCCACCGAGATAATATTGCAGTGGAAGAACAGAGAACCTGACCCGATGATAAAGGTCAATGCCTACACCAACCCCGAACTTGTAAAGACATTTGATGAGAACGGTACTCCCATAGAGTACATGTACAGCTACGATGTCTGGAACAAGGCTGTTGAATGGTGCAGAGAAAACGGTATCAAGATAATGATAGATATCCATTCCGCGTCCACTAATGCGGCGGGACATACCTATCCGCTGTGGTATGATGACAGATTTTCCACTGAGGACTGGCTGGAAGCGCTGTCATGGTTCTGTGAGCAGTACAAGGACGATGATACCATTATCGCCATTGACCTGAAAAATGAGCCTCACGGCAAGCCTGAGGAAGGTAAATTTGCGAAGTGGGACGACTCCACAGACCTCAACAACTGGAAATACGCCGCTGAAAGAGGCGCTATGGCTTGTCTTGAACAGAACCCAAATCTGCTTATAATGATAGAGGGCATCGAATGCTATCCCGATTTTTCAAGGGGTGCTGACTGGTCAACGCCTTCGATCGACTACGCACACTACGGCGAACCCAGCAAGATATTCGGCGCATGGTGGGGCGGAAACCTGCGCGGTGTAAAGGATAAGCCTGTTGATCTGGGTCAATACACCAAGCAGATAGTTTATTCTCCGCATGATTACGGTCCGCTGGTATATGCTCAAAACTGGTTCCATCTTGAGGGTCAAAGCCCGAATTTCACAAACTATGAATTCGATACCGAATCTCTGCTGAATGAGTACTGGCGTGATTCGTGGGCTTATCTGGTTGAAGAAAAGCGCTATCCTCTGCTTATGGGCGAATGGGGCGGCTTTGTCGATTCAAAGCACGACCCGTCGGGCGCAAATACTCAGTGGCTCACACTTCTGCGTGACTACATGATAGAAAAGCGCATACATCACACATTCTGGTGCTTCAATGAGAACTCCTCCGATACGGGCGGACTTGTCTATGATAACTTCGGCAAGTGGGACGATGAGAAATATGAGTTCGTAAAGCCCTCGCTGTGGCAGGACGAGAACGGCAAATTCATCAGCCTTGACCATACCATCAAACTCGGCAGAGCAGGCAACGGCATATCGCTCAGCGATTATTATTCCACCACGCATACCGAACCTGTGCAGGATACGACCCCGAACTACGGAGATGTCAATGCTGACGGCAAGGTAGATATCTCCGATGCTGTGCTTATAATGCAGTATGTTTCCGACCCGAAAAAATACCCTCTCACCGAACAGGGCAAGAAAAATGCTGACTGTGTCGATGCAGGCAGCGGGCTGAACAAATCAGATGCGACTGCTGTGCAAATGGTCGCAAACGGCACCATCTCGGCATCAGACCTGCCTGTCACGGCGGAAAAACTCAGCAAGCTACAAAAATAATACGCTAAATAAATACACTAAAAAAATTGCAAGCATATTTTGCTTGCAGTCAGTCTGTCCTCCAAAGCCCCTATTCCTTGCGGATCAGGGGCTTTTTTGATAGACTGCCATATATTTTTTAACTTCAAACCATATATGATTTTTTTGGCTCCGAATTTTCTTGTATAATAACAAATGAAGGCCTTCACATTTACGATTCCAACCTGAAACTGAAAGGACTCATTTATTATGAATAAGAAAAGAAGAAAAAAAGAAAAACAACAACCCCCCGGAAGATGAACCACACAAATAATAAAGCAGCATCGCCTAAAACAGATGTTTTTACGATCTGTGTGGCTCTTGCGAATATCGGTATAACCCACTTGGCACATATGTATTTAGATAAACTCTACAATAATAAAGGCATTTATGCTGAGATAAAACCGGTTAGCGCATTGTATGTTATCGCATTTTTCGTCAATAAAATAGCTCCGCTTTTTTTTAAGAAAATCCATAAATATCTGAAAAAGTAATGTTTTTATCCGAATGATCCATTTTCACCTTTGCAGATCAGTGATATCATGCTATTGTGGAGTATTATTTCCATAATACAGGTATATGTAGCGTTATTAACAACACGGCAAGCCCGCCGGCACACTGCATCGCAAAACTTCCTCGTTATTAATAAATACGATCAGTGTACCACAGGTGCAGCCACATTAAGATCGGAGGATATATTATGAAGAAAAAAAACAAACGCGCTGCCGCTGTATTGCTGTGTGCTTTGCTTGCGGCATCTTCTGTCCCGTTGGCAGATGCCCCGTCGGGCGCACTTACAGCTTCGGCGGCTTCATCAAAACTCGTGGCTTTTCCGGGCGCAGTCGGCGGCGGCAAATATGCCACAGGCGGTCGCGGCGGCGAGGTCTACCATGTCACCAACCTGAATGACAGCGGCGCAGGTTCGCTGCGTGATGCTGTCAGCAAGTCGGGTCGTATCGTAGTATTCGATGTCAGCGGCACTATCACACTAAACAGCAACATAGTATGCAGCAGCAACATCACCATCGCAGGGCAGACCGCACCCGGCGGTTCCGGCATAACCCTTAAGGACTACAAGTTCGGCATGGGCGGCGATAATATCATCGTGCGCTATCTCAGTTCCCGTCCCGGTCCCGATAAGGCAACAAGTTCGGGCAACGATGCTTGGGGCGGCGCAAAAGGCTCAAACTCCATCGTTGACCACTGCTCACTTGGCTGGACGACTGACGAACAGTGGGGTCTTTACTCAAATAACGACCACTACACTGTGCAGTATTCGGTCATCGGTCCTGCGAATTCGTGGGGCGGTCATGTCAAGGGCGTTCACGGTTTCGGTCTTATGATGGGCAGAAGCAACCTTACATTCGACCACAACCTTATCTGTCATAACGTTTCCCGAAACTTTCGCGGAAAAGTCGTAGGCACTGAAACTGCCGATTTTACCAACAATATCATCTATGACTGGGGCTACCAGACAGCCTACGGCACTATAGGTCATGTGAATTATGTGAATAATACCCTCAAAGCAGGTAACTCCACAGCAAGCGGCTATCACTATGTACAGGTGTCCGCAAACGATAATTTCAAGCTGTATCTAAGCGGCAACCGCATACTCAATAAAGACGGTTCCTACCGCAACAGCGAAAATGATAACTGGTCTGCCATATCCTACGGCAGCAGCGATAAAAACCGCAGCAATACCGAGTCAACCACGCCTTTCACTATCCTGTCTGACAGCGGCGAGAACATTTCTTCTGCGCTCAACTGTGAAAGCGCGGCGGCATCTTATGACCACGTTATCAGCTTTGCAGGCAACGGCATCTCTCCCGACAAGCGCACCGCCATTGACAAACAGTGCGCTCAGGAAACTGCAAACGGCACAGGCTCATGCAGTGGTACCGACCCATGCAGCGCCGACCAGTCAGAACTGAGCAAATATAACATTCAGTGCGGCGTTAAGTACGAATACCCATCTGCTGTGACCCGCAAAGAGATAACCGATAATGACAACGACGGCATGGACGACAGCTGGGAACTGGCAAGAGGTCTTGACCCCACCGACTCCACCGACTATAAGGGCGACTACTGCGGTCAGGGCTATATGAATATCGAGTACTATATAAATGACCTTACCGTTGACTCGTTCCCTGAGGGCGTTGTGACGCTCTCACCTGCTACAGGTGATGCAAAATACGGCGCTGTTATGGATACTTCCGTAAAATATGAGATAACCGACAGCAACGGCGGCGCATTACAGGCAAATACCGCAGGCTGGCGCCTTGCAGATGCGGGAAACGGCTATTACCGCATCATATCCGCTGACAGCGGGATCGACCTTTCAAGCGGTGAACAGTACAAGTTCGTCAGAAAAGGCGCAGGCTATGTCATCTATACCAGATCCTCCGATGATAAACAGTGTGTCGGCGGTGACGGCACTGTCTGGAATGTCACTGTCATGGTCGAACCTCTCAGCGGCGAACTGTTCAAAGAACTGAAAGTACTGGATACACCTCGCAGTTCTTTCTGGAAGATAGAAAAAGGTCTTTCAGCAGGCGCACTTCTTTATGGTGACCGTGATGTGGTGTATACCTCGATCCCCGACAGCTTAACAGGTGCCGAATATCTTGTGACTTCCTGCGACTCCAAACTGACAGACTCCGACCTTGCAACATTCAAAGCGGGTAAGGATATGACAGTCTATGTCGCACTTGACAACAGAGTAACGGCGCGGCCCGCATGGCTCTCAAACTACACTAAAACAGGCATGACTGTTCAGAACAGCGGTTCTGTGACATTTGACATCTACCAGCAGGAAGTCAAAAGTGGTACTACCGTCATTCTCGGCACAAACGGTCAGAGTTCGGGTTGTGTGAATTATACCGTGTTTGCAACAGCTTCCGCTGTTCCCGCATCTGAGGTATATCCCGAAATAACAAGCGTAGAGTACAGCGAGCAGTTCCACCAGATAAGATTTACATGGGAGCCTGTTGACGGCGCTTCAAACTACGGCATCGCAGTATATCTCGCAGGCAAGTGGAGAATTCAGACTCAGAACATCTCAACATCAACACTCAGCTATACCACCCCGAAAAACCTCACACCCGGCAAGACCTACAAGGTAGCTGTTGCCGCTAAGGTCAACGGCGAATGGACAGCCGCAGAATCGATCAAACATGCCGTGACTGTCACTGTAAGATAGCTGATACACGTATTTTCCACCATACAGCCCATATCATCGGAAGTGTGAAAAAACGAAATCAAAACCACCGGTTGAACCGGTGGTTTGATGAAGCCCTATAAGGGCTTGTTACGGACACTACCCCTTAAGGGGTCGGGAAAGGTCCGTCAACCGCATTTCATTCCCATGCCACCCCTTA
>Ga0129310_1000485_pt1 | contig 48407 bp, 35 predicted proteins | sample Go1ome_2_FD_94433 | JGI IMG/M metagenome (GOLD analysis project Ga0129310, IMG submission 94433) | Western lowland gorrila individual fecal microbial communities from Wisconsin, USA - Go1022A metagenome | ecosystem: Host-associated > Mammals > Digestive system > Large intestine > Fecal | place...
CAACGGCGCAAGCTGGACTAAAGGCAATACTGCAGACGGCGTAACTGTGAAAGCCGAAAAAGCAACTTGGACAGGAGCTAACGGCGGTGCGAAAGCTAACATTACTTTGACCAACGCAAGCACCTGGAACGGTGCCAATACCGGCGCAAATGCAACAGTTAACCTGACTGACAGCAGCTGGACCGGCGACAACAGCGGTGCAGGTCTGAGCCTGACAGCCAATAACAGCAAGTGGAACGGCAACACGAGTGCAGCAGGCAGTGCAACGCTGACAAACGGCAGCATCTGGACCGGTGCAAGCACAAATGCAGACTTTGCGATTACACTGAACGGCAGCACATGGAACAACAGTGGTGCAAGCAGCCTGAAGAGCTTTGCCGGTACCAACGGCATAGTTGACATGACTAACGCTGCAGCCAGCGTAACCATCGGCAGCTACAGTGGTGACGCAACTGTCATTTACAAGCACAACAGCAGCAATCCGGGTGAAGTCTACGGCGGTAACTTCACTGTCAACAGTGCTAAGAACGGCAGCAAGATTACCATGCTGACGGATAGAAGCGGTGTAGACTTCAGTGATGAGGACAGCATTGCCAATGCCTTGAATTCTTTGGCTAATAAGCTGTATTACACCGGTTATATTATCGGCGAGCGTAATCTTACCGGCTATGTTAAGTTGGCAGAAGGACTGACTGCAAGCTCCGTTGTTAAACAAACAGGTGATATTGCCTATGACAAGACAACTGGTCAGGGCAGCCTGAAGGATGGCAGCGTTACTCCGAATGTAACCTATCCGGAAGCACAGACTAAAGATAACTTCACAAGCCAGATTACCGGCGAATGGAAGCAGGATAAAGAGTATAAGCTTGCCGGCGTACTGCATACAGATAATGCGGTTTATGACTTCAGCAAGGACAGCAGCATTATTACTACCGCAGGTACTTCCGTCGGCGCAGGCAGAGATTTGCAGCTGCAGCTTAACAATAAGAGCATGAGCCTGAATTCCGGTGCTGATGCTGTGCAAGCAGATGCGATTACTATTGAATTCAAGAATCTTGATAAGCTTGATATCAAGGCTGCAGGCCAGGCTTTGCTGGCAGAAAACGGCGGCAAAATCATTCTGCATAACACCGGCGCAGTAACTGCAGACAGTGCGTTTGTTGCCAACGGCGCAGGCAGCGGTATTAAAGCAGATGGTCTGACAAATATTACCGTAGGCAGCGGCGATGCAGTGAAGGCTGATGCAGGCAGCATTGAGCTGGTCGGCGGCACTGTTAAAGGTGATGTAACTGCAGACAATAAAGGTAAAATCAGCATTAATGCCAATAATAATGCGGCAGGAAGCACCATTACCGATATTACCGGCAACGTTCTGGCAACGGCCGGCAGCAGCGTAGATATCGGACTGGGTACCGCAGATAGCAAGCTTACAGGTGATGTAAGTACTGTCGGTGACGCAGTAATCAATATTTATGCTGATATGGGTGCCTGGACCGGTAATGCTGACGGAGATAACGTTAACCTGAATCTGAACAGCAACAAGGCTCAATGGAACAATATCGGCGACAGCAAGTTGCGCAGCCTGAAGGGTAATGGCGGCATTATTAATCAGACTGATGCTAAAGCAGGTAATATTGATGTAGGTGATTACAGCGGAAACATTGTTGTTAACTACAAGCATACTGCAGATAAGGATACAGCAACAAATACTCTGAATAATATCAAGTTCGGCGGTGGTACGCTGAATATCGATAAAGCAACCGAAGGCAGCAGCATTACCTTAAGAACCGATAATTCCGATAATCTCAGCTATACTGAAACTGATAATATTGAAAAGCTCTTCAGAGAGCTGAGCAAGAAGCTGTATTATGCGGATGCAGGCAGCAATCCGAATAATCTGAGCGGTCATGTGGAAATTGCCGAAGGCCTGACAAAGGTTAAGGTTTACGGCGATATTAACTACGGCGAGCATGGCCAGGGTAATTATAAGGATGGCAGCATTAAGCGTACAGATCCGGAAATTATTTACGGCAGCAGTGAAACAGCTATGATGCGCGGTGCTAAATCCGCTATGGCTTCCACAGCTTTGCTGTGGCGCAGCGAAAACAGCGATATGCTGCAGCGTATGGGTGATGTGCGTCTGGCCAATGAGGAAAGCGGCCTGTGGGCACGTTACTACGGCGGCAAGAACAGCTTTGATGCTAAGAATACCAAGTACAGCACAAGCTATGATGCATATCAGTTAGGCTATGACAAGCAGTTGGACAACAACATGCTTTTTGGTGCGGCTGTAAGCTACAACAAGGGCAAGAATACATACGAAATGGGCGGTCATGGTGACGGCAAGGCTGTCAGCCTGTCTGTATATGGCAGCTGGAACGGCGACAAGGGACATTATGCTGATGTAATCGTTAAAGGCGGCAAGCTTGATAATGATTATACAGTTTACAATGACATGGGTCATAAGCTTGAAGGCGATTATGATACCTGGGGTCTGTCCCTGAGCGCTGAATACGGCCGCAGAATGCAGATGCAGAACGGCTTCTACATTGATCCGAGCGTACAGTTTACCGTCGGACGTGTTGCAGGAGCTGACTACAGTGCAGCCAGTGACTTCCTCGACTCCAAAGGCCTGAAGAAGGATATGTATGTAAGCCAGGATGCCTTTACCAGTGCAATCGGACGCATTGGTCTGGGAATCGGCAAAACAAATGACAAGTCTATGTTCTATACAAAATTTGCATTGGCACATGAATTCAGCGGCGACTTTACTACAACCTTTGCAGCTGAAAATGAGCCTACAAGCAGTACAGCAGTTGATTTTGGCGGTACCTGGTTTGAATGGCAGTTGGGCGGCAGCATGAAGGTAAACGATAATTCTTATGTATATGCTACCTTCGAGAAGAAATTCGGTGGTGACACCGGCAGCAATGACTGGCGTCTGGATGCCGGCTTGCGCTGGAGCTTCTAAGCTTTTGGCTCAGCGGGCAGTGTAAAAATGTTCTAAGCAGGGCGGCGGCCAGAGCGCCGACGCCCTCTTAAATAAAAATGTCAAAGGAGACTTTAAAATGACAGAAAAAGTTAAAGAAACTAAAGAGACTAAGGTTTTGGATATGGAACAGAAGCGTGCAGATAAAATTGAAAAAATGCAGCAATTCCTGACCGATAACAAAATAGACTGCTTTGACGTAAAAAAAATTGAGGATGAGCGTCATACCACTATTTTCCGTAGCCGTATGGAAGTAAAAGGACAGATTTTGCCTATGGCTGTGCTGATGGATGACAGTGTCTACATTATTTTGCAGGTTCAGATTGCACCGCAGGTAATTCCGGAAGCAAAGCTGCCGGAGTTGGCTGCAGCTATCAACAACATGAACAATAATGTACGTCCCTTTAAATTTACCGTTTCCGAAAAGGGCGATTTTATGTTGAATGCCTGCATTACCGCAGAAAACAACACCTTTAATCCGGTGCTGCTGAACGCAATTATCGGTGAAGCGCTGAAGTTTTTGGAAGCGCAGTACAGCAATATTATGGAAGCAATCTGGAAAAAATAATGTAGTTGAGCATGGATTTACATAGGATGCATGCTGAAAACAGAAGTCAGGTAATAAAAGAATATTGTCGGTGATATGTTCAAGTTAGTTAAGCATTTATAAAATAAGCCTTTGGCTCCTGATAAGCGGTTGATGTGAGAGTGGACTGCTTTATGATAGAGGAAGTGACAGTCAGGAGATGGACAACCTGCTGTCGGTACCATTGTCTGTTGTATTTTTTAAGGGGTGCTTATTATGGCAAAATCATCTTGGGTTCATACTAAAAAAATAACATTAGGTATTGCGTTGGCATTAGGCTGCAGCCTTATGAGCATTGCCTATGCTGAACAAACAGAGGCGGATTTCACGGCTCCCATTACCGGTGACATTGAGAAAGATGTTGCTTACAGCGGTATTGTGGAAGTGCCTGCAAAGAATAACAACATTTATACATTTACCAAGGATAGCAGTATTACTGTTGACGGTGCTGCTGCACCATTCACTATTCAGGATTTGGACAGTAAAGATTATAATGTGCAGACGGCAGCGGTCAATATGGTACAGGGAAAGAGCAGTCCGAACATTGGCATTGCAGCTCCTGCTAATAAGCTGACTTTAAATGTTAAAGCCTCCGGTGATAATATCGGTGCCGGTATTTTGCAGACTACAGGTCTTGGTACTCTGCAATTTGGCAGCAGTAAATATGGTGCAATAAAAGAATTGAACGTTAATGTCAGTGCTGATACTGATAATACAAAGAAATCCTATGGTATCTGGCGTGCAGTTACTGATAAAAAGACCAGGGGTATTACTTTAACTGCTACCGATGGCCTGAATATTAAAGTGGATAATCCTAATGGTGCTTATGGTATAGCTGTATGTACACCTGAGGGTATGACAACTGACGATAAATTTTATAACAATAGCAGTATTACGGTTAATGGTAACGTAAACATCACTGTAAGCGGTAATAAAAAAGCTGCTGATGTACTGGAAAACAGTGCGGGACTTTTTGTGGACAGTAACCATGCCAAGATAACATTGAATCATAAGGGGAATATTGTTTCTGATGGCAATGGCATAGTTGTTGCACCTGTACATAATACTCCCAACTATAATAACCAGACCATTACCGTAAAAAAGGGTGGTACTATAAAGCTTATTCCGGCAGCTGATGGTAGTGAGCGTTATGCTATTTATAATACCTATGGCAGTGTTTTTTATGGCGCAAGCTCAGTCGGCGGCTTGAATAGTCAGACCGGTGCTGTGGTATTGGGCACCGGCACTCAGATAGGCGGCGATGTTTTTGTCGGTGACAATGAAAAAAATATTGTCTATTTAGGTTTGAGCGGCAATGATTCCTATTTGAACGGCGCAATTAAGGAAGCAGGAAAATTCGGCAATGTGCTGATGATTTTGAATGATGGTGCCGTATGGAATAATAGCGCTGCCAATGCAGGCAATAAAGGTACTGATACAGTATTGAATAATTTTAGCGGTATTAACGGTATGCTGCATCAAAGTGCCGACAGCGGTGATGTCACAATCAAGAAATTTGACAGTCATCTGTTTAACGTAGCTTATGAGCATGACAAGAATGACCCGTCAAAAATTTTAGGCGGTAATTTCACCATTGAAAAAGCTATAGAGAATAGTGCTCTCAATGTTTTTACTGACTATGATTCTAACCTCAATACGGAAGCTGCCAGAGAGGCAACACTTAACGCTTTGGCCAATAAAATTTATTATACGGGCTATGCAAGCGGCGAAAGAAATTTAAATGGCACAGTAAGTATTGCGGAAGGTCTCACAACCGGCTCTGCCAGCAAGTATTTTGCCGATATGAGCTTTGATGATACTACAGGTCAGGGTTATCTTGACAAGGAAAGCAAGGTTAATGAGTACGTAAAGCCTGCGGAACAGGGTGCCGTAGAATTTACCAAGGCTATAATTGGTGATGTTTCACTGACCAAAGAATATCAGGATGCAGGTGTATACGACAACGGCAACTATGTTTTTACCAAGGATATTAAAATCAATGTTGATCCGGAAGGTAATAAATTAGTAGCAGGGCCTTGGCTGTATACCTTCAGCTCCGGTATTTTCAGCGGTTATAATCAGCAGAATGTGAATGTTGACCTGAATGGTCATAGTATGGATTTAAATATAGCTACCGACCAAAGTACGACTGGCATTGCTGCAGTAGGTGCAACCGGCAAGGTAGAAATTTTCAACCCGGGAGCTATGTCGGTTAAAGCTGTAAGCAATAAGGGCGCACAGACAGCAGCACTGTTTGTGAATGGCGGCGGTCAGCTTTATATTCATAACGGCGGCGATAATCTGGAGAAAAAAATTCTCACAGTGCGTGGCAGCACTACCAACAGCACTAATGGCGCTGTTATCAAGTCTATGAATGGTGCCAATGGCGAACGCTCCTGGCTGAAGGTTGACGGCCTTATTGATCTGGAAGCGGATACTACAGACGGTGTTGGTATGGCCGAAGGTCTGAGCGCTGTTGCATCTACTATTGATGTTGGCGGCGGCAGAATTATTATGACGAAAGCAGGCCAAAATCCCGGCATGAATTTTGGCGGCGGTGCGGAAAATGCTGCTATCCGTGCTTATGGTGAATTTGTAACACAAAATTACGGCATTGTTAATGTTAACGTTATCAAGGATGAGGATTCTCCTACCGGTAACGCTATTGCAGCCGGCAACAATACTACGCAGATAGTCGGTAATTTCACAACTGTCGGCGGTATGGGCACCAAGGGTAAAATCAATGTGGGCCTGAATACACCTGATTCCTATTGGGTAGGTAATTTTGTTACCGGCGGCGGCTGGGGCGTAACACCCGGCGATTATGGTATAGTCAGTCTGTTTATGGGCAATAAAGCTAAATGGATGGGCAAAGCTTCCTATGCTACTAAACTGCTGATGGACAGCGGCGCAACATGGGAAGGCTATTCCTTGAATAATGCTGTAGATGCAACTATCAAAAATGGCGCTGTTTGGTACAACATTAATGATACCGAGGAGCCTACTAAATTAAAGAGCTTAATCGGCGGTGCTACGGAAGCAGCTGCAGGTACTGTTGATATGACGCATGACGGCGTTGTCGATACTACAATCGAGCAATTCGGCGGTCATGTAAATGTTATTTATAAGCACGCAGCAGACGATGCGACGAATATTCTTGGCGGTAACTTTACTATTAATCACGCTGATGAAGGCTCTGCTGTTACGCTGACAACAGACAACAGCGGTTTTGATGTTCATAAAGCAGATGAAACAAAAGCTGTACTGGGTAGCCTTGCCAACAAGCTTTATTACCAGGGAGCCGTAGATAATGCGGAAGCTAATCTGGACGGCTATGTACAGATAGCAGAAGGTCTGACAGCTGCTTCTGCCGGTATGAAGCTCGCAGATGTTGAGTTCTCTGCTGAGAACGGACAGGCAAGCCTGATTGAAAATACTGTCAGAACACCGGATGCGAAGATTATTTATGGCAGCAGTGAAACTGCTATGATGAAGGGTGCTAAATCTGCTATGGCCTCCGGTGCGTTAATGTGGCGTGCCGAAAATAATGATTTGCTGAAGCGTATGGGTGATTTGCGACTGGATGACGGTGACGCAGGCATCTGGGCTAAATATTATGGCGGCAAATACGAACTGGATGCGCAGAATACTGACCTGAATCTGAAATATAATGCTTATCAGGTAGGCTTTGATAAATCTGTAGGTAACGGCTGGTCAGTAGGTGTGGCAGTATCCTATAACGATGGTGATTCCAACTATGGCAGCGGCAAAGCTGATTTGAAGGATACAAGCGTAGGTTTGTATGGTACCTGGAAGGGTAATGACGGTCAGTATGTAGACCTGATTGCCAAATATACCCGCCTGGAAAATGATTATGATGTTGCCAATGCATATGGCCATAAGCTGAGCGGCGATTACAAGACCTGGGGCACCAGCATCAGCGCAGAATATGGCAAGCGTTTTGAAAATGATAATGGGTTCTACTTTGATCCGAGCGTAGAGCTGACACTTGGTCGCATCAACGGCAAGGATTACAGTGCAAACAGTGATTATCTGGACACCTGGGGCAAGAGCAGAGGCATGCAGGTACAGCAGGATGCCTTTAACACATTGGTAGGACGCGTAGGCTTCCGTCTTGGTCAACAGACTGAAAAGGCAAGCTATTTTGTAAAACTTGCAGCAGCACATGAGTTTAAAGGTGAATTCAACAGCCGCTTTGCAGCAGATGGCGAACCTGAAGGCAGAACCAGTATTGATTTTGGCGATACCTGGTACGAAGCACAAATCGGCGGTACTGTTAAGCTGAGTGACAATAGCCTGATTTATGCAGACTTTGAACGCAGCTTCGGCGGTGACGTTGAAGAGAAATGGCGTGTAGATGCCGGTTTGAGATTTACATTCTAAATTATAATTCCTTGGCATTGTGTCTTTTAAGACATATGTATAAAACAGGCAGGAGCTGAAGCTATAGCTCCTGCCTCCAAAAAATTTATTTTTGGGTAAGGAGATGCAAAGATGAGTAAGAGTAAAAAAAGCTTAATGAAAACAAAACTAGCCTTAGCTATTGCCGTAGCTTTAGGCTGCAGTCTGATGAGTGTTGCAAGTGCCGCTACCTATGATATGACGAGCAGCGAATATGCCGGCGGCATTACCTGGAGCCATGCGGTAAATGGTGATCAGATTGGTAAAAGCTATCAGGATCCGGATAGTTATATGTTTGGCTATGATAAGGCTACAGGTCAGGTGCTTGGCGGCGATATTACTATGGCTACCGATATGCGCTATGAAGAACCCACTCCTTGGGGTGGCACGCAAGTAAAGGGTGTTACTGTTTTTGCTAATCTTGACGTTAAGGCTAGCGATTTGCCTGATTGCTCTTTAGCAACAGTAGAAAAGGTTAATGCTGCTGTTTTGAAGAAGCTGAAGCCGGCTGAAGGCTTACTCCACTATTACGGCTTTGATTACGTATCTATTCGCATTCTTGACGATGACGGCAAGGTAGTGCGCGTATCTGAAGTGAAATTTGCTAATGACATGAGCAGTACAGCTAATCTGACCGGCGGTACCTATAAAACAGTTTTAAGCAATGACAGCAGCAATAAGGAATATGATATTAAGCAGGTTGATACTGCGCATGGTTCTGCGACAATACCCGCAAACACCTGGTATGTTGGCGGAACCGATAGCCGTTATGGACTGACTGTTGCTCCGGACCTTTCTAAAGAAACTATAAAGGCTGCTGTACGCGGTGCTGAAAAGGATTTATATGTTACTAACGTATTGGGCCCCAGTACCTGGAACAGTGCGATAACCATTAAAGCGGAAGGCAAGAATACCGATAGAGTTTATGGCGTCTACAATGATCAGAAGGGCTTGGTACATCTGAAGGATGCCAAGATGACTATCACTGCTGACGGCAACGAGCAGAGCAATGTTGCCTATGCAGGTAATAATGCGGATTATACCAGCAAAGTCATTTTGGAATCTACTGCTGACGGCAGTGTCGGTGTAGCTCTGAAGGCGAACGGCAACGTTCTCGAAGCCGGCAAGAATGGTGTAATCGACCTGACATCCGGCCAAAGCAGTTTGGAAACTGCTGCAGGCAATTTGTTGTATGCTCATGATGGTGGCATTATCAACGTTGGCCATAAGACAAAGGGTACTGCCGGGCTGAAAATAACAATGGGTGATAGTAGCAAGTATTTGGCATTGGCTGAAAACGGCGGTACGATTAATGCAGGTGTCATTGTTGAGCATCTTGACAGTGTCGATTATGATAACGCTACTGTTTTAAAAGGAAGCAACAATGTTGCCGGCAACATGAAGGCTGATGCTGACAGTAAAATTAATTTTGGCCTCGCCGGCAAGTACAACTACCAAGGTGATGCAGAGGGTAATGTTAATTTGTATTTCACTACAGGAGCAGGCTGGGAAGGCAATGCTATAGGTGAAGATGTAGCTTTGGATTTGGGCAGCGACACTCTTTGGAACATTACTTCAAATGCTGCTCAACATCTTAAACAGCATAAGGGTGCCGAATCGTCCTCCAAGAGAAGCTTTATTAATGTTGGTGAAGGCAATCTGACGATTGATAAATACTCCGGCAATACAACCTTTGTTTATCAGCATGATGCAGCTGATGCCAGCAAGATTCTTGGCGGCGATTTGACTATTAACAGCGCTGAGCCGACTAAGGTTCTCAGCACAGGCGTTGGCTCTGAGAAATATCAGGTATCAGAAGTACCATCTACAGTGTATCTGCAGACTTCCACCGATGGCATAGATACTACAGATGATGCTGCAATCAACTCTGTACTGGATAATCTGGCCAAGAAGCTTACCTATACTGCTTATGTGAACGGCGAGCGTAATCTGAGTGGCAGGGTAGAACTTGCAGAAGGCCTGACGAGTTCTTCTGTAAGCAAATTCTACAGCAATATTACCTTTGACGCAGCCAGCGGACAGGCTAAAAAAGAGAATGAGCTCTTTAAACCGTATACCGGTGTTATTTTCGGTAATGAAACATCAGATGCGAAAAACGGTTATGCTGACCAGATCAGCGGTACCGCTGCCGGCAAGGATTTGAAATATACCTTTAATGATGATGCTCTTATTGATGTTAAGCTGAACAAGGATCCGCGCAGCTTTGCCTGGGGCGGTCTGTATTGTGCAGCAATCAATAATTTCGGTGACCGTCCATATCAATCTTCTACTGCCTATACTAAGGGTGGGCCGAGCTACACTATCGATATGCAGGGACATGACCTGACTGTAAATTTCAGCGCCTTCCCGGCTTCAGGCTCTACCGGCAGCCAGCCGATGTGGACCGCTTCTGCTATCGGAGCTTACCGTGATGGTACAATCACGATTGACAACCCAGGCGCTGTTAGCATTACCTCTACTAATAACTATTATTACGGCAGTGCTATCAGGGCATCTACAGCTGCTGTAGGCGAAACCGGTGCGCATGTTATTATCAATAATGACAACAGCAAGGAGCATGCTGTGAAGATTCGCGGCGGTATTGATACTCCTGGCTATCAGCTGAACTGGCGCGCTATTGAAATATATACTCAGAACGGCACTAAAAAAGAAAACGGCAACTCTGTTGAGATTAAAGGCCTTGTAGATATTGATGTAAAGAATTGTGCATCTTTATTTGCTCGTGGTAACTATGCGACGATTGACATCGGTGGTGGCCGCATTGTTTCTCATAATTATTCCTCTATCTGGACTGCTGGTAATGAAGCTTTGATTAACCTGAATATGCAGAAGGATGCCGAAGGCAATGCTGTTGATGCCGGAGATAATTATCTGCAGATAGAAGGCGATGTTTCTACTGCTACACCGTATTATGGTTCTAACGGTACGATTAATGTCGGCCTGAACACTGCGGATTCTTACCTGAAAGGTCATTTCTACGGCGTTGGTAACAATAATCTGTATCTGCGTAACGGTGCCGTTTGGGATAATATGCCTGCTGTAACGCATAACTGGGCTGGCGGCTCATATAGTACAAACAATATTATCAGCAATGTAAGCAATCTTTATGGTGGTGTAGATAGTGTTCATGCAGGTAACATTTATCAGCATGAATCTAAAGAGCTGCGTATCAAGAACCTCACTGGTTATGTAAACGCATATCTGGCACATGAAAACAGCGAAGACGGCAATGCAAACTTTGATGCTCTTGGCAACATTGTTGTAGAAAAAGCAACCAAGACAGATGGCAAGAATGCCTGCATTACGCTCTTTACTGACCGCAATGGTATTGATACCAGCGAAAATAATGAAGTAGTAAATACCTTGACTGCTTTAGCTAAAAAGCTGGTTTACAATGAAGCTATAAATTCTCCGGAGGTTGATACTGAAACTGAAACTAGTGCTATGGATGGTTCGAAGCCGGAAATCAATCTGGACGGCAAGGTCGGTATTGCCGAAGGCTTGACTGCAGGTTCTGTAGCAATCCGTCTGGCAGACCTGGACTTCAACAAAGAGAACGGCGAAGGCAGCCTGATTGCAGGCAGCATTCATACTCCGGATGCATATGTACCTGTTATGTACGGCAGCAAAGAAACCGCAATGATGAAGGGTGCAAAATCTGCTATGGCTTCCACCGCAATGCTGTGGCGTGCAGAAAACAATGACCTGATGAAGCGTATGGGCGACCTGCGTCTGTCTGAAGGCGAAAGAGGACTGTGGGCAAAATACTACGGCGGCAAGTACGAGATGGACAGCCAGAATACTGACTTCAATCTGAAATACAATGCATATCAGTTAGGCTATGATGCAGATGCAGGCAACGGCTGGACCGTAGGTGCAGCAGTATCCTACAACGATGGCAATGCTACCTACGGCAATGGCCGCGGTGATCTTTCCACTTATAGCGCAGGTATCTACGGTACCTGGAAGAGCGAAGACGGACAGTATGTTGACATTATCGCCAAGTACAGCAAGCTGGATAATGACTACAAGGTATTCAATGACAGCGGCCATAAGCTGAGCGGCGATTACAAGACATGGGGCACCAGCATCAGTGCGGAATATGGCAAGCGTTTTGAAAATGACAACGGCTTCTACTTTGATCCGAGCGTAGAGCTGACCTTGGGACGTATCAACGGCAAGGACTACAATGCGCACAGCGATTATCTGGACAGCGTTGGCGTGAAGAAGGATATGCAGGTTGAGCAGGATGCGTTCAATACATTGGTAGGCCGTGTAGGCTTCCGTCTGGGCCAGAAGCTGGATAATGCAAGCTACTTTGTAAAGCTGGCAGCAGCACATGAATTCAGCGGTGACTTTGACACCACCTTCCGTGCAGTAAACGAGCCTGAAGGCAGAACCAGCATTGATTTCGGCGATACCTGGTACGAAGCACAAATCGGCGGCACAGCTAAGCTGAGCAAAAACAGCCTGATTTATGCAGACTTTGAACGCAGCTTCGGCGGTGACGTTGAAGAGAAATGGCGTGTAGACGCAGGCTTGAGATTTACGTTCTAAGATTATTTTCCTGACATGGTGTCTTTTAAGGCACATGTATAGAGCTGGCAGGAGCTGAAGCTATAGCTCCTGCCTCCACTCAGTTTTATTTTGAGTGAGGAGATGTACCAAAATGAGTAAGAGTAAAAAAAGCCAAAAGAAAAACAAAATAGCCTTAGCTGTTGCCTTGGCTTTAGGCTGCAGCCTGATGAGTGTTGCAAGTGCTGCTACGTATGATATGACCAGCAGCGAATATGCAGGTGGTATTACTTTGGACAGCAAGACGTATCCCAATAGGGCACAGGTCGGCTCATCTAAAGTAAAACCTGATGTTTTCAGCTTCAGATATGATAAAAATAGCGGCAAGATAGTTGGCGGAGACGTTAATGTAACCTCTGATGTTATGTCTAAACCGGTATTTGCTTCTTTAGAGGTGAAAGCAAGTGATTTGCCTGACTATACTACTGCGACAGTCAATAAGGTTCTTAATGGCCTGTTAGATAAATTTGTGCTTACCGATTCTGCCAAAGAATCAGCTGCTTACTATTATTTAAAAGGATATTCGCAAATCAAAATTGTAGATGATGATGGCAACGTAATCCGCAGTGCATTTATTATAGTAAAAAATAATGCTGACCGCGATAAGTATTATTTCTATAATGGCAGTGCCGGCAAATATACCAATGTCTTAAAAAATGATAATAATCCTTACTATGATATATCGTCAAGCGACCGTACTACTCTGAGTCCGACTTATGATGAAGTGGAAATACCTGCCAATACCCTGATTTTCTATGGTGATAATAAGGATATGCAGTTTACTATTCAGCCTGACCTGTCTTCAGAAAGCCTGAAAGCGGCAGTACAGGGAGCAGATAAGGATTTGTACGTAACTAATTCTGTCACTAATGTTAAAACAAAAAAACCTATCAACGGCTATACTATACTCAATATTAATGCTATAGGTAATGCTGATGATACTGTGTATGGTATTTATAATGATAAGTCAGGTCTTGTCAGCATCCAGTCAAGATTCTTCAATATGAATGTCAGCGGCAATGATAAGGGCAGTGCTATTTATGCAGGCAATAACGGTACAACCGAAAGCAAGGTAAAAGTTAAGGTTGCAGCAATGCCTACAGATTCGATTAAAAACACTATTACCGCAACAGGCAACATTGCAGAAGCCGGCAAAAACGGTGTTGTTGAGTTCAGTGCTGAAAATAATACTATAATCAGCAGTACCGGCGGCAATATTTTCTATGCACATGATGGCGGTAAAATTAATGTCTTGAAGGGTGATAAAAATTATCTTGGCATAGGTGTCAAGAGTGTAGCGGAGGGTAAATATCTTGCACTGGCTGAGAACAAAGGCGAAATCAATTATGGCGTAAGCAGCACTCATTATGACAAGCTTGATTATGATGCAATAAGTGTTGCTTCCTCAAAGGGCGATCTTGCCGGTGATATGAAAACTGATGCCGACAGCAAGATAACCTTTGGTATCAGTGGTACAGGCAGAGCGTATACAGGCAATGTCGCCGGTAATATTTCCTTATATGCTTATGATGGTGCAACATGGAATGGTGCTATTTCCGGTGATGACAGCAATATCAATCTTGGCTTTACCGGCAATTCCGTGTGGAACATTACCTCTGATGCTAAGCAGCATGTAAATAAGCTTACATCCTCTGATGCTGTGAGCAAGAGAAACTATGTGAATGTCGGCGCCGGTGATATTACTATTGATAAGTATGCCGGCAACACCACCTTTGTTTTCCAACATACTGCCGAGAATCCTGCGGATTTGACTGGTGGTAATGTTACTATTAAATCGGCAGTGCCTTCCGATATCCTTTCAACCGGTATTGGCGATGGTTCTGAAAAAGAGGATGTTTTAGGCCATGCCGCTTCGACGGTATATCTGCAAACAGCTGCTGACGGTATAAATACGGAAGATTCAGGGCTTGTTAATCAGGTACTGGATAACCTGGCTAAAAAGTTGACCTATTCTGCATATGTAGATGGTGAACGTAATTTGAGCGGCAGAGTAGAAATTGCCGAAGGTCTGACAAGTTCTTCTGTTGCTAAGTATTACAGCAATATTACTTTTAATGAAAAAAACGGTCAGGCTCAAAAAGAAGAAAAGATTTTTAATCCTTATGTAGGAGTAATGTTCGGTGATGAAAAGGCAGACTCTGAAGCAGGCTATAAGGACGTTATCAGCGGAACCGCTGACGGCAAGGATTTGAAATATACCTTTAATGACAATGCAATGGTAGAGGTAAAGCTTAATTCTATGCCGAAGGGTGTTTGGGGTAATACATTGTATTGTGCTGCCATCAACAACTATGGTACTGCTCCTTATAAATCCAGTGCGTTTACAGCTAAAGGCGGGCCATCCTACACTATTGATATGCAGGGACATAATTTGAGCGTTGTATTTAATGCTTTCCCGCAGCCGGGAAGCACCGGCAGTCAGCCTATGTGGACAGCAGCCGCTATCGGAGCTTATAGAGAGGGTACAATTACGATTGATAACCCAGGTGCTGTTTATCTGGAATCCAGAAACAACTACTATTATGGCAGTGCCATCAGGGCATCTACAGCTGCTGCTACCGATACCGGCGCTCATGTTATTATCAATAATGATAATAGTAAAGATCACGCTGTTACAATCAGAGGCGGTATTCCGACTCCTGCTTATGAGCTTGATTGGCGCGCATTGGAAGCAACAAGCATGTTTAACGATGCTACTAAGGAAAACTCCAATACCATTGATATTAAGGGACTTGTAGATATCGAAACCGAAAAATCTGCTGCTATTTTTGCCCGCCAGGGATATAGCAAGGTAAGCGTCGGCGGTGGCCGTATTTTTGCGGACAAGCATGAATCTATCTGGACCTCCGGCGAAAACACCATGGTTAATGTCAATGTTCTTGAGGATGAAAATGGCAATGTAACCGGCGCCGGCAATAATTATGTACAGATTACCGGTGATGTACGCACTTCTACCGATTTCTATGGTGAGGGCGGTACTATCAATATTGGCCTGACTACACCTGATTCTTATCTGCATGGCCATTTTTACGGACCAAGAGATGAAAATACTAAATTCAATAACAACCTTTGGCTGTCCAATGGTGCAACTTGGGATAACAAGGGATTGATTTTCCATCCGTGGTCCGGTCCTGAATATACCACTTCTCACGAAAGTGTAATTACCAACCTCTATAGTGGCAATACTGCGGAAACTGCAGGCAATATATTCCAGCAGGAATCTAAGAACATCAATATCCAGAATCTGTCCGGTTATGTAAATGCATATCTGGCACATGAAAATGGTGAAGACGGCAACGCAAGCTTTGATGCTTTGGGCAACATTGTTGTTGACAAGGCTATAAAGACTGACGGTAAGAATGCAGGCATTACGCTTTATACCGACCGCAGCGGGATCGACACCAGCGACCAGGATAAGGTAGTCAACACACTTTCCGCTCTGGGCAGAAAGCTGATTTATAACGAAGCTGTTGCTACCGAGGATAACCCGACGCCGGAAATCAATCTGGACGGCAAGGTTGGTATTGCCGAAGGCCTGACTGCAGGCTCTATGGCAATCCGTCTGGCAGACCTGGACTTCAATAAAGAGAACGGCGAAGGCAGCCTGATTGCAGGCAGCATTCATACTCCGGATGCATATGTACCTGTTATGTACGGCAGCAAAGAAACCGCAATGATGAAGGGTGCGAAATCTGCAATGGCATCCACCGCAATGCTGTGGCGTGCAGAAAACAATGACCTGATGAAGCGTATGGGCGACCTGCGTCTGTCTGAAGGCGAAAAAGGTTTGTGGGCAAAATACTACGGCGGCAAGTACGAGATGGACAGCCAGAATACTGACTTCAATCTGAAATACAATGCATATCAGTTAGGCTATGATGCAGATGCAGGCAACGGCTGGACCGTAGGCGCAGCAGTATCCTACAACGATGGCGACGCTACCTACGGTAACGGCCGCGGAGACCTTTCCGCATACAGCGCAGGTATCTACGGTACCTGGAAGGGTGAAGACGGACAGTATGTTGACATTATCGCCAAGTATAGCAAGCTGGATAATGACTACGAGGTATTCAACGACAGCGGTCATAAGCTGAGCGGCGATTACAAGACCTGGGGCACCAGCATCAGCGCGGAATATGGCAAGCGTTTTGAAAATGACAACGGCTTCTACTTTGATCCGAGCGTAGAGCTGACCTTGGGACGCATCAACGGCAAGGACTATAATGCACACAGCGATTATCTGGACAGCGTTGGCGTGAAGAAGGATATGCAGGTAGAGCAGGATGCGTTCAATACGTTGGTAGGACGTGTAGGCTTCCGTCTGGGACAGAAGCTGGATAATGCAAGCTATTTTGTAAAACTGGCAGCAGCGCATGAATTCAGCGGAGACTTTGACACGACCTTCCGTGCAGTGAACGAGCCTGAAGGCAGAACCAGCATTGACTTTGGCGATACCTGGTATGAAGCACAAATCGGCGGTACAGCTAAGCTGAGCAAAAACAGCCTGATTTATGCAGACTTTGAACGCAGCTTTGGCGGTGACGTTGAAGAGAAATGGCGTGTAGACGCAGGCTTGAGATTTACGTTCTGATTTCTCATCTGTATTATATGTAAAAAGCAAGGCAGGGTGAATCCCTGCCTGCTTCAGAAAGTCCAAAAAAGGTCGCTTCCAAGCGGCCTTTTTGATTTGCTTAGTATGAGAGTTTATTTATAGATTAAGCCTTAAGGCCGCAGACGGTTTCAGGTTTTACAAGATAATTACACTAGACTGAATCTTGCTGGCTTATAAGGCAAAGGAGGCACTGATGGATGATATAACAAAAAAGCTTTTCTTAGTTTTATGTATCATAATTCCTACTGTTGTAGTATAATTAAGTTGACAAGAAACAAATTTTTTATACAAGGATGGTGAAGTAATGGAGACTTTTATTGGCATACTGATTCCGTTTATCGGAACAACACTTGGTTCGGCGTGCGTGTTCTTTATGAAGAAATCGTTAAGTGACATGGTACAGCGCTCGCTTGCGGGCTTTGCTGCCGGTGTTATGGTTGCAGCATCCATCTGGAGCCTGCTGATTCCTGCTATCGAGCAATCCGAAAGCATGGGAAGGCTGTCCTTTCTCCCGGCGTTTATCGGCTTTTGGATTGGAATATTGTTTTTGCTCCTGCTTGACCACATGATTCCCCATCTGCATGTGGGAAGTGAACAGACGGAAGGCCCCAAAAGCAATTTGAGCCGCACCGCAATGATGGTTTTAGCAGTCACACTGCACAACATACCTGAGGGAATGGCAGTCGGTGTGATGTATGCCGGCTTCCTTGCAGGGAATACGCCCATTACGGCGGCAGGGGCACTTGCCTTGTCCATCGGTATTGCTATTCAAAACTTTCCGGAGGGCGCAATTATTTCTATGCCGCTTCGCGCAGAGGGTGAGAGTAAGAACAGAGCGTTTTGGGGCGGTGTGCTTTCCGGTGTGGTGGAACCAATCGGAGCAGTGCTGACGATACTTGCTGCTCAGTTTGTAATACCGGTGCTGCCGTATCTTTTGAGCTTTGCTGCCGGTGCCATGCTTTATGTTGTTGTAGAGGAGCTTATTCCTGAAATGTCGCAGGGAGAGCATTCCAATATCGGCACGATTTTCTTTGCTATAGGCTTCAGTGTGATGATGGTGCTGGATGTGGCGTTAGGGTAGAGAATAATTACAGAAACCTCTCTTTAGTCGTGCAGTTTATCTGGCATGCCTAACATCTTCTTTTGCAGATAGACAGATTCTGACGTACTCATGGTTTACAATATACTTGTACCTGAGGAAAAATGCTGCTGATAACCATAGAAAGTTGAATTTACAGATACTGGCAAAAGCAGATTTTAAGGAAAAGGTGGTGCTTGATGATGATGCTTACTGTAGATGACTATTATGATTGGTATCTGAAGGGGAAAAGCTTGCCGGAAATTATGCGGGAGATAGAAAAGCTAAGAAAAACAATGGCGAGCTTGAAAAGTAAGATGGAAAGCCCTAAGTATAACAAAGAGGAAAGTTGTTGGCCTAATGAAAAAATGCAGATATGTGCAACGCGTGCATATCTTAACCGAGCTAAAGAAGCGTATTCCGAGGCTGGTGGCGTATATGAGCCTACAAAAGCAGAGAAGAAAGCTGCTGATTTTGCTGCAAGGATTCCTTTAATTGATAAGATAATTTTAAATATTGATAGCTTTAATTTAGGTCTTGAAATTAGAACAGTGAGGTTTAGGGGCGAGAGAACATATTTGAAAATAAACAATCCCTTCTACTCTTATCCATCCGGAAAGACTTGCAGGCATCAACTGCCGATTTCCAGGGAATTGTTTTTGCAATCAATAAAAGGCCTAAACATAGGAGAGTGGCGGCCTAAGTATAATGTGAAACGCTTTGGATATACTGTTATAGATGGTAGTGATTGGAGCTTAGAGATTTATTTTTCAGATGAGGATAAACCTTTTAAAGTTTATGGTGATAATAATTATCCTTATAACTTTGCTGACCTTTATGAATTATTATCTTTTGATGAGACAGGAGCTTCGCTGCCTGGAGAAACAAGAGGATTATATTTTAGAGTTGAATGGCTAGGTGCACGTTCATAAGTAGAAAAGCTGGTAGCAGGACTTGCCTGGTATCAGCTTTTTAATATGACAGCATCAAGTTATATAGAAAAATATTCCATATCGCTTGCACGGGTATTTTTATAGTGGTAGACTAAATTAAACAATACTCGGAGGTCTTAGCATGAATATAACAGTATATCTTGCCTCATCAACAGGCAATGATTCTAAATTTGAGGCTGCAGTCAAGGAGTTGGGCACCTGGATTGGTGCGAGTGGTAATACGTTGATTTACGGCGGCTCAAAGACAGGCCTGATGGGAGAGCTGGCGCAAAGCGTTCTGCAGGCAGGCGGTAAGGTTATCGGCGTGGAGCCGCAATTTTTTATAGATGAGGAATATCAATATGAGGGACTGACGCAGCTGATAGTTACCAATGATATGGCAGAGCGCAAGACGAAAATGATTGAGCTTGGCAATGCCTTTATTGCTTTTCCCGGAGGCGTGGGGACGTTGGAGGAAGTCAGTGAGATTATGTCCAAGCTGTCACTGGGACATCTGCATGCGCCGTGCATCTATTATAATCTTGACGGTTATTATGATGATATAAAGCACTTTCTGCAGCAAATGATTCTTAAAGGTTTTTCTTCAGAGGAAAAGCAGCAGGGAGTATATTTTGCGGAAAGATTGGAAGAAATCAAGGAATTATTGAAATAAAAGAGTGTTGCTGAGAATAAATAAAGGCTGACGCTTCGCATTTACGCAAGGCGTCAGCCTTTTTGCTGCTTAGTATGAGAGTTTATTTATAGATTAAGCCTTAAAGCCCATGGCATATGCTTCCTGCAGCTTGCTGCTGCCGCTTTTAGTCTTTCTGTAAATAGGGCATGAACTGAAATTTTTTATCTAAATATTGACCGGCATAGGCTACGCCTTTACCCATGGTGAAGGCTGCCAGAATGGTGCCTATTCCCAGTCCGTCTATATGTCCCAGCAAGAAAAGTGTCAGCAGTGCCGTGATAGCTAGGCAGGTGACGTCAAAGGTGATTTTGATTTTGGCGTACTCGATTTTTATGATGGAGCTCAGCTCACGCGGAAACAAATCTGTGGGGATAATAGGCAGGCCGCAGCGGTTGGACAAAGCAATGCCGATGCAGATTAAAATATAGCTTACGATAAAATACAGCACACGCCAGGAAAAGGCCTGCGGCAACATGTTTATATACAGTTCGAACAAATCAAGGAATTGGCTGAACACAAAGCCTACAACAAAGCTGAACATATAGGATGCGATAAATTTTTTGCGCAGATACATCAGGCTGGCAATAAGCAGGCCTTGGAAAATGTAGGTCCATGTACCGAGTGTGAGCTTGGGAAAGGCTTCACTGAAGGCGAAGGGAACGCTGCTGATGGCGCTGATGCCGGAACCGGAGTAGAGCATGAGCACGACGCTGAAGCTGTTGATGATTACCGCAACCAAAAGTGCTAGTTCACCGCATAAGGTCAGACGTGAATTCTTTTCATTTAAAAGCATTTTTTAACCCCTCTCGAAAACAATAAATTTATCAAAAATGCATTTCCTATTATATTACTAAATTTTGTGTTTGGCAATTTCAGGCAGGACATTTTTTCTAAGATTGTTATAAAAAGATTTGTTTTGGAGGTTTTTGGCATTGCTTTCAATTTGTGGGCGACTTTGTATGTGCTTAAGATATTTTGCGTAGCCTGGTTATATACGGAAACATTTTTGCAGTGCTGTATACTCACCTAATGCTAACATAGTTATATCCTCGGATAATACAGTGTCCGGTGTTATTGAAACATCAGTTTTTCCTAAACGTTTTATACCAAGAATATTAATGCCAAACTTTTTGCGGACTTCCAACATACCGATGCTTTTACCAACCCATGCTTTGGGCACCTCTACTTCAAAAATAGCGTGCTGCTTGTCAATTTCAATATAATCGAAAATATGGTCTGCGGTGTAGCGTTTGGCTGCCCATATAGCCATCTCTTTTTCAGGATAGACTACATTGTCTGCACCGTTACGAAGCAGAAATTTTGCCTGAACATCGCGTTCAGCACGAGATACTACACATTTTGCTCCCAGTTCTTTCAAAAGCGAAGTAGTTTCCAGTGAGTTTTGAAAATTACCGCTGATAGTTACGAAGCAAACGTCAAAATTTCCGATGCCGAGAGCACGTAAAAACTCTGCATTGGTGCTGTCACCGATTTGTGCTTTGGTGACAAACGGCAGTACATCATTAATTCTTTCCTCGTCAGTATCAACCGCCATGACCTGATGCCCTAATTGTGAAAGCTGCATAGCGATATGACGCCCGAAATGACCTGCTCCAATCAATAAAATATTTTTCATAGGATATCCACTCCTTTTGTTTAGCCAATAGTGATTTTTTCCAGCGGCAGTTTTGAGTTAACTGCTTTTTTGACGGATAATGCTGCGTACATGAGCGTAAGGCTGCCTACTCTGCCAAGATACATAAGTAAAATCAGTATCAGCTGCGAGGGAATATGCAGCTGCGGTGTAATTCCTAACGTCAATCCGACTGTTCCCAATGCTGATGCTGTTTCATATAAGCAGGATGACAGTGGCAGGTTCTCATAGGCACTGATAAAAACTCCTCCCGAAAAAAATAGTGCAATATACATGGTGAGGATAGTAGAGGCAAGCTTGATGGCGTTGTAATCGACTCTGCGATCAAAAAAATGGGCACTGTCCTGCTGGCGATAGGTCGCAACAATGTTGGCAAGCAGGACGGCAAATGTTGTCGTTTTCATACCACCGGCTGTTGAACCCGGTGAACCGCCAATCAGCATTAGGAGAATCATAATGCCTTGCGACGAGCTGGACATAGCAGATAAATTTACTGTATTGAAACCGGCTGTTCTTGTTGTGACTGACTGGAAGAGGGCTGCCAGAAGACGCGCTTCGATAGGAAGGGCAGCAAAATCTGCAAAGAAGAAAAAAATTGCCGGAAAGATAATCAGAATTAATGTAAAGATAAGGATTACCTTGCTCTGCATTCTGTAGCGCCGGAACTGCAGCTTGTTTTCGTAAATGTCCTCCCAAGTCAAAAAGCCGATACCGCCAATTATGATAAGCAGCATAATTGTTATATTTATCATAGGATTCTGCGCGTAACCGGTAAGGGATGGGTAGAGGTTGTCAGCGGTTCCCAAAATATCGAAGCCTGCATTGCAAAAGGCTGAGATAGAGTGAAAAGCTGCCTTCCAAATACCGTGCCAGCCATAGTCGCGGCAGAACACCGGCAGCATGGCAAGTGCACCAATCATTTCAATCAAAAATGTTCCCCAAAGAATAAACTTCGCAAGCCGGACGATACCGCCTACATTTGGCGCTGATATTGCGTCCTGCAGGGTAGTGCGCTGCATCAAAGAAATTCTTCGCCTGGACAGAAGTGCAAATAATGCCGCTACAGTGACAACACCAAGACCGCCAATCTGTATCAGCGTCAGAATGATTGTCTGCCCAAAGGCCGACCAATAGCTGCCGGTGTCATGGATTACAAGACCTGTTACACAAACTGCGGAGGTTGCGGTAAAAAGCGCTTCGTTAAACGGCGTTATGCAGCCTTTCTGCGTAGAAATTGGCAGCATCAGCAGTAATGCTCCCAGCAGGATAACTCCTGCAAAACCTAATATAATAATTTGAAAAGAAGAAAGCTGAAATCTTCTGCTGATTATTTCTTCTGACATACCTACACCTTCTTGTTAATCTGTTTATACATTCATTGTGCTTGTTGCGGACACAATGTAAAAGCCGTATATTGAACACTGCTTTGCTTGTTCCTATCATAGCATTTTTTCGGTGTAGATTTGGTAAAGAAACGGGTATGGAGCAACATTATCCGGTGATATGTCTTGAAGCGCTTTTGTTCGTGAAGTATAATGGGTTTGTAAAAATAATTAGGAGAAGCATTATGAAGCATCAACAACGACAAGAAGATATTTTGTTTTCGGTCTGTATTTTTTTCGGCGCTTTTGCCATTAATCTTCTGATTCGGAAGCTCTTTACAACGCAAACGCTGGTTCCTATGATTTTTGTATTCGGCGTTTTTCTGATATCGCTGAAAACGCATGGGTATTGCTATGGTATTGTTTCGGCTGTCTTAAGCGTATTTGCCGTGAATTTTGCCTTTACTTATCCTTATTATACTTTAGATTTTTTCGTAGAAGAAAGCATCTTGTCCGCTATAATTATGCTGGTTGTTGCTGTTTCTACCAGTACGTTGAACAGTAGGATACGCGACCAGGAGAATTTGCGGGCAGAAAGCGAAAAGGAGAGGATGAGGGGCAATCTGCTGCGGGCAATCTCCCATGATTTGCGTACACCTCTTACATCAATATATGGCTCATCTTCTACGCTGATTTCCAAGAAGGATGCACTTTCGGAAGAACAGCAGCTAAAGCTGTTGGGAGAAATTCAAGAGGATAGTGAATGGCTTATCCGCATGGTCGAAAACCTGCTGGCTGTTACAAGAATCGACGGTGCCAAGGTCAAGATCGTGAAAACGCCAATCGTTTTGGATGAACTGATTGACTCTGTGCTTATGAAGTTCTCCAAGAAGCACCCGAATCAGAAGGTGATTACGCAGATACCGGCCGACTTTGTGGATATTCCTATGGATTCAATCCTCATCGAGCAGGTGTTGCTGAACTTTTTGGAAAATGCTGTGTTTCATGCGAAAGGTATGACAGAGCTGAAGCTGTCGGTTTCCCTTGCAGGAGATAAGGCTATATTTGAAGTTGCCGACAACGGGTGTGGCATTCCGGAGGAGATTTTGGATAAGATTTTTACCGGATGCTATAAAAAGTCTGCAGCACCGATAGACGGAACGCGCAGCAATATGGGCATCGGTATTTCGGTTTGCGCTGCTATTATTAAGGCGCATGGCAGCGAGATTTTTGTAGAAAATCGGAAGGGCGGCGGTGCTGTATTCCGCTTTTCTTTGGCAAGAGGGTGCGATGATGAGCAATAATAAATTCAAAATTCTAATCGTAGAGGATGAAGCAAACATCCTTAGCTTCATCAAAGCCAACTTGGAAATAAGTGATTATCAGGTAATCTGTGCAGAAACCTGCGCGCTTGGCATGATGATGTACGCTTCTTATCATCCGGACCTTATTGTTCTTGATCTCGGGTTGCCGGATCGTGATGGCTTGAGCTTGATTCAGGATGTTAGAAAAACGGATACTGTTCCCATCATTGTCCTTTCTGCCCGTTCCGGCGAAATGGACAAGGTGGAAGCCTTAGACCTTGGTGCGAATGATTATATTACCAAGCCGTTTGGAACTGAGGAACTGATGGCTCGTATCCGTGCAGTGCTTCGCAGTCATCGATACAGCGAGAAAAACGAAGGTAACCACGGCGGTAAATTTCAATTTCAAGATTTGATGATTGATTACGATAAAAGGCAGGTTTTGGTTGATGGAAACGAAATCGACCTGACACAGACGGAATACAATATTTTGACATTCCTCTCCATCCATGCGGGAAAGGTGCTGACGTATGCTGCCATAATCCAAGCAGTGTGGGGATATTCGGATTATGGGAGCGTCAAAAAGCTACAGGTAAATATGAAAAACATCAGGAAGAAAATGGGTGTGACACCCGGAGAAAAGCGCTATATCGTCAATGAACTTGGTGTAGGCTATCGTATGCTGGCAGAAGATGAAGAATAAAATCTGCCGGAAAGTGTATAGATGGCTAATACCATGATAAACTAAAACCCGTCCTCGCGCTGCTTTTACAGCACCGGGGCGGGCTTTCTTTTAATATAGGTGTTATGATTTATTTGAGCGTGGTATAATTAAAGCAATAAAAAATAAGGAGCATGCTAAGGACGGAATTTACATAATAACCGGCTGTTCACATGCCGGTATTTGCAATATCGCAGAGTATGCTAAGCAGTTAACAGGCTGCAATGTGATTAAGAGCATTATCGGTGGCTTGCATCTTTTAAGCGCTAGGGTGTAGATATGAAAATAAAAAGTATAATAGCTAAGGTTTTACTGATTATGTCGTTATTTGCGGTTATGCCGCTTGTTTTTCATCAAGATAACTATGCATATGCTTCGAGAGAAGAACTTTTGAATCTTGAGGAAGAAAAGTCCGATATAGAGGATGAAATAGCAGAAAGACAGGCTAACGGTGAAAGCTACGACGATTTAGAAGAGCGTCGTAATGATGTGCAGGATGAAATAGAAAATATTAAGGATGAAGGCTGAGGCTTTCGGCAAAATTCGCACATAACCTTTAAGCTCGCAAGTGCGCAAATTTTTATCAATGATTTTCCAGCGCTCGTAATGTAAAATACAATTAACGCGTAGCGAGGGTGAGGTGTGGTGACAATGCGAAAAGTTATCATTGAAAAATTACAGCAGATCGAAAAACAGGAAAACGTCAGGATTCTCCATGCAGTAGAATCTGGAAGCCGTGCATGGGGTTTTGAATCTCCGGACAGTGATTTTGATGTACGCTTTATTTATGTGCGTCCGCGTGATTATTATTTAAAAATAGAACAGACGAGGGATGTGCTGGAATTTCCTATAAATGATTTGCTGGATGTCAACGGCTGGGATTTGCAGAAGGCGTTAAGGCTTTTGCATCGCTCCAATCCGTCGGTATTCGAATGGTTTAAATCACCGATTGTTTATAGGGAAACTGCTTTCAGCCAAGAATTTATTCCCATTATGGAAAACTATTTTTCCGCGAAGAGCGGACTTTATCATTACCTGAATATGGCAGACGGCAACTATCGGGAGTATCTGCGGGGAGAGATGGTGCGAGCTAAAAAATACTTTTATGTTTTGCGGCCTTTGCTTGCCTGCAGATGGATTTTAAGGACCAATACTCCGCCACCGATGCGTTTTGCAGAACTGGTTGCAGGTGATTTGCCTGCATATCTTTATGAATCCGTACAGGAGCTTTTGCGCATCAAGATGGAGGTGCCGGAGCTTAAACTGATTCCGAGAGTGGACGAGATAAATAATTTTATTGAAGAAGAAACTCCGCGTCTTAAAGAGAAAATCAGGAGCCTGCCGGAGGAACGCAGGCAGGGGTACGACGAGCTTAATGCGTTGTTTTTGAAGTATCTGCAGTAACCCAAAGCGCAGCTGTTACACATGCATAAAGCATGCTGATAGCTGCGCTTTTCTTGTTGCCTATGAAAACCGCAGAAAAAGCTGCATTTGCTTTTTTATTTTAGGACGTATTCAATTATTTGACATAGACAAAATCTGTCGTTGGTGTGTGCTATACTAAAGATAAATCAGTGCTTAAGTAAAAAAGTGGCGCTGAGTTATCAGCACATTTTTGGGAATACTGTTCATCGTATTTGCTGCGGAAGGAGGGTGCTGCTTATGGCTTTTAATGAGTTAATAAAAAACTTTGATAATATACGCCTGCTGATGCGTGATTTTTATGTCTTTGGCTTTAAGAGCAGAGCTGATTTTGTGGATAAAAGCGCCCGCAGCTATGACAATGAGCGCAGGCGTATTGAAAGCTGGCTGGGTGAATATATGTATTTTCGTCAGAATGCCGGCGGCAAGAACTGCTTTATTTCCGTAGACAGCAGAAAAATCCGGCATAATCCTTTTTACAAGGCGTTGAAGGCGAAGAGCTTTACGGCGAATGATATCATGCTGCATTTTTTCCTGTTGGATATTTTGCAGCTTGGTGAAAAATTTACTCTGCGTCAGCTTATGGATAAACTTGATACAGCGTATTTATCCTGTTTTGATGAACCGGCGGCGCTGGATATTTCCACTGTGCGTAAGAAATTGGCAGAATATGCAGAGCTTGGTTTAATAGAAAATGAAAAATGCGGGCGGGAATTATATTATGAACGCAGCAGGGATGAAGTTGATTTGGCAATCTGGCGCGAGGCCGTGAGCTTTTTTGCGGAAACGAATCAGATAGGTGTTGTGGGCAGCTTTATAGAGGATAAGTTTACTGCTAGCAGCGGCGTATTTTCCTATAAGCATCATTATCTGCTGCATGCTTTGGAGAGTGACGTTTTGCTTGATTTGCTGGCGGCGATGGAGCGCAGGCAGTGTGTGCGTATTGAAAGCTGTTCTTCCAGAGGAAAGAACATTTCTTTCCGCGTGCTGCCGCTGAAGATTTACGTAAGCACGCAAAGCGGCAGGCGTTATGTGATGTGCTGGTTCTTTAAGGCGCATAGAATTATTTTCTGCCGTCTGGATAATCTGGAACGCGTTCTGGAAGCGAAGGACGTGCGTGATTACGATAAATATTATGCTATGGCTGAGCAGATGGAACAGCATTTGTGGGGTGTATCTATGAACAGAGGGCCTGCTGATGCTTTGGAGCATGTGGAGCTTGTAGTGCGCATCAGCAGTGATGAGCCGTATATTTTACAATGCCTGGAGCGGGAAAAGCGCTGCGGACGAGTGGAAAAAACAGATGCTGAGCATTATCGTTTTATTGCCGATGTGCATGATGCAGGCGAAATGCTGCCCTGGCTGCGTACCTTTATCGGTCGTATTGAGAGCTTTTCCTGCAGCAATAAGGCTGTGGAAGAAAAATTTTGGCAGGATTTGGCTGAGGTGTACGCTATGTATGGCGTGAAGAAAGCAGGTGAAGCGTAAATGAGCACAGTGTTCAGTGAGGTTTACGGAACCTATTATAATGTTGTGGCGAAGGTGGTGGCACAAGCACTTGACGGAAAACTGTCTGCAGCAAGCATGCAGGAGCTCGTCCGTGAGGGTGCCTATGGCGACAGCGTGTTGCAGCTTTTGCCTGCGCTTGGCGACGGAACGTGGAAACTGCTGACGCCGGAGCTTGGGACACCGCTGAAAAATAAGCCGACGATGCCCCTGACTGTTCTGCAGAAACGATGGCTGAAAACCTTAATGCTTGATGAAAAAATCAGCTTATTCTTTTCGGATGAGGAGATTGCGAGGCAGCAGGCTGCTTTGCAGTCTGTAGAGCCTTTGTACAGGCCTGAGCAGTTTGTCTTTTTCGACCGCTTTGTGGATGGTGATGCTTATACCAATCCCAAATATAGAACAAACTTCCGGGAAATTCTTCATGCCGTGCGGGAAAAGCGCTATCTGAATGCTTCCTACAGGAGCAACAGGGGGACGATTATCGTCTGGACGGATTTGGTGCCTGTGTCCCTGGAATATTCGGCCAAGGATGATAAGTTCCGCCTGCAGGCGATAGCAGAGCGTAAGCAGGTGACGCTGAATTTAGGCAGAATAATTTCCGTAGAAGCGGGCGAGGCAGTAGAGCATGTAAAAAGCTTGAAGAAGGGAGAGCTTGCCAAGCAGACGCTGGTTTTGGAAATTGAGGATGAACGCAGTACGATGGTACGCGCGCTGATGCATTTTTCCGATTTGGCGAAGGAAACGGAAAAGCTGGACGAGTCGCACTACCTGCTGACAGTGCAATATGACAAGGGCGATGAAACCGAAATGCTCTTCCGTGTGCTGAGCTTCGGGCCGACGGTCAAGGTGCGTGAGCCAGAGGATTTTAAGGAGCTTATCAGGAAAAAACTCAGAGAGCAAATGCAATGCAGCGCAGAATTTTAAGTGCGCATGTTTTTTATTTTATAGTGAAATTTGACTTTGCACTAACAATGTAATATAATTGTATTGCAAGGGGGGCGAAGATATGGATACTAATATGACTTTTAGAATGGAATCTGATATTAAAACTAAAATGGCTGAGATTTGTGCTGAAATTGGAATGAGTCAGTCTACCGCTTTTAATATCTTTGCTAAAGCTTTTGTTCGTGCAAAGGGTATGCCATTTCCTATAACCTTAGAAAAGAGCGAAGATAAAATATCTCGTGCGCAAATGTTAGCTGATGCAGATATTATATTAGATGATTTTGCTGATGATTATAAGAGGATGGCAGAATGATTTGGATTACCGCAGAGGATGTTATTGCTCTACATAGCAAAATTATAAAAAAGACTGGCGGTATTGATGGCTTAAGAGATCGGTCAGGATTAGAAGCTGCCATAGCGGCACCATTACAATCATTCGGTGGAGCAGATTTTTATCCGACAACTATTGAAAAAATAGCTCGTTTGGGTTATGGTTTAGCTGCAAATCATGCTTTTATTGACGGCAATAAGAGAATTGGAGCCTTGATGACTCAATTATTATTACAATGGAATGAATATAACATTGTATTAAATAAAGGTGAATTAGCTGATATGTTCATTGCTATTGCCGATGGTTCTGCAGACGAAGAAGAATTATTAAAATGGATTCAAAGGCATATTGACTGAATAACAGAATTTTAAGTGCGCATGTTTTTTTCCATGATTAAAGCTTGCTGCTGTGTTAAGATTAACATAGCAACAAGCTATTTTTATAAAACAGAACAGATGATGGAGGGATAAGCATATGGAAAGATTTGTAAGCTATGAAAAAATGTCGAAAAAACAGCAAAAGATAGTCAACGCCTCCAAACGAGGCAACTGGGGAAATGTGAAGCCGATTACCAAGGTTAAGGCTTCGGCAAAAATTTATAATCGTAAGAAGAAGCAGAACTCCGGGGACTATGGCTATAGTTTCGGGAGTTCTGCTTTTTTATAAGGTGGGGAAATGCTATGAGCAAGAGCTTAAACGAATGGGGAAGATTTTTGGCGCTGGTGCTGCGGCATAAACCGCAAGCAGTCGGCATTGAGCTGGATGCGCATGGTTGGGCGCAGGTGGAGGCGCTGCTGACTGCCTTTAACCGGATAGAGGCGTTTAATATGCTTATGCTGGAGCAGATTGTTGCCGAAGATGGCAAGCAACGTTTCGCATTCAGCGAGGATAAGAAAAGAATCAGAGCGAATCAGGGGCATTCCGTGAAGGTTGATGTGGAGCTTCGGGAGGCTGTGCCGCCGGAGCTTTTATATCACGGGACAGGCGTTAAATATGTTGCGAGCATCAACAGACAGGGACTTATCGCCAAGCAAAGGCTGTATGTGCATTTATCGGCGAATGTCGAAACAGCGCATAATGTCGGCAAAAGGCATGGAGAGCCGTTTATTTACACGGTGTTGGCAGGCAAGATGGCGAGAGCAGGCTATAAGTTTTACCGTTCGGCCAATGGCGTTTGGCTGACGGAAAGTGTGCCCAATAAGTTTTTACGGGAATGGAAGGAGCTTTAGATAATGAAATTTGATGATTTTGATAAACGTATGCGAGTGTATGAACAGAGCATTGATCAATATATAGTTCCGGGAATGTATATAGCAGCAAGGCTTGATGGACGCAGTTTTACCAAATTAACGCGTGAAATATGCAAATTTGAGGCACCCTTTGACACGCGTTTTCGTAATTTGATGGTTGATACAACTAAGCATATTATGAATTGCGGTTTCAAGGTTTTGTACGGTTATACTGAAAGTGATGAAATATCATTGCTGTTCAGTCCCGATAACAACGCTTTTGCTAACAAAGTACGCAAAATAAATACTATACTAGCAGGTGAAGCAAGCGGCTATTTTTCCTTGGCGCTTGGTAAGGCAGTCTGCTTTGATTGCAGAGTTGTGCCGTTGCCTAACATTGAACTCGTAAAGGATTATTTTTTGTGGCGGCAGGAGGACGCAAACCGAAATGCCCTGAACTCCTGGTGTTATTGGACATTGCGCAAGGAGGGCCTGTCGAAAAATGAGGCTACACAGTATTTGCGGGCGAAATGTGTTGCCTTCAAAAATGAGCTTCTCTTTGCAAGAAATATAAACTACAACGATGTACCGCAATGGCAGAAAAGAGGCGTTGGTGTATACAGCAAGGAGTATATTCGCCAAGGCTATAATCCGATTTTGGGAAAAATAGTATCCGTAAAAAGAACGAGCTTTGAGGCAGACTATGAATTGCCGATAGCTGAAAAATATTCGGCATTTATAGGCAGTTTCTTAGCTGCAAAGTATTAGTTAAGTAAGGTGATTGATATGAGAATTTTATTATTGATGCGTGGTGTGCCGGGCTCCGGCAAGAGCACGTTTATAAAAGAGCAGGGGCTGGAGCCTTATACATTGAGCGCAGATGCGCTGCGTCTGCTTTATGCTTCGCCGATGCTGGATAATGCAGGCAGATGGTGCATCAGCCCTCATTTTGACAAGCAGATGTGGCCGTTTTTGCTGCAGACGCTGGAGGAGCGCATGAAGCGTGGCTGTTTTACGGTCGTGGATGCCACCAATATCCGCGGCAAAGATATGACTGCGTATAAAAAGCTTGCCAATGAGTATAAATATCGCGTTTATGTGGTTGATTTTACTGATATTACTATTGAGGAAGCAAAGAAAAGGAACCTGCTGCGTGAGGAATACAAACAGGTTCCGGAAAATGTTATTGAAAGAATGTATGCTCAGCTGGCGGATAATAAGGTTCCGTCCGGCATTACCGTAATCAAACCGCAAGAACTGGCGCACATCTGGTATAAGCCACGCGATTTATCTGCCTATAAAAAGGTAATTCATATCGGTGATATTCATGGCTGCTATAAGCCGCTGAAGGAATATCTTGAGGAAATCAATCCGCAGAACTACTATATTTTCCTTGGCGATTACATTGACAGAGGCAGCGAGAATGCCGAGGTTATGCAATTACTGCTGCAGCTTGCCGCATTAGATAACGTTACGCTTCTGGAGGGCAACCATGAAGCTAACTTGCGGGATTACGGCTTGCCGGATGGCGTTGCTTCGAAAGAATTCCGCCTGCAGACGGTACCGGAGCTGGCGCAAGCAGGCCTGAGCAGGAAGGCTGTGTATAATTTTTACAGGAAATTGTCGCAGTGCTTTTACTATACATATCAGGGCAAAAAGGTTTTGGTAAGCCATGGCGGATTGGCGCGTATGCCGGAGAATTTATCCTTGGCAGCGACAGCGGAGCTGATTTACGGCACCGGCGTGTATGAGGATGCATTGGACGTTGATATGTGCTTTGCCAAGCACGCTGCTGCGGACGAGTACCAGGTTCACGGACACCGTAATTATGAGGGCGTACCAGCGGAGGTTAACGAGCATTGCTTTAATCTGGACGGGGCGGTGGAAATGGGCGGCCAGCTGCGGGCGCTGGAGCTTAGCGAGGATGGCTTTGCTGTAGTTACTGTCGGTAACGCTTTGGAGCATCTTGATAAAAAGAAGGGCGCGAAGTGTAGCAACGCAAATGCCAAGATTGAGAATGTGCAGCAGCTTTTGGCAAGCTTTGCCGGTAATCCGCTGATTAAAGAGAAGAGCTTCGGTGTGATTTCTTCCTTTAATTTTACCCGTGATGCCTTTTACAATAAGGCATGGGATGATGTTACCTGCAAGGCGAGGGGCTTGTATATAAACAAGAGGACAGAAAAAATTGTCGCACGCAGCTATGACAAATTCTTTAATCTTGATGAGCGCCCGGAAACGAAGCTGAACGCATTACGGCATAATCTGCAGTTTCCGGTGCAGGCCTATGTGAAGGTTAACGGTTTTCTTGGCATTGTGGGTTATGACAGCGCGCAGAAAAAGCTGCTCGTAACCTCTAAGGGCGATATGTACGGCTTGTATGCGAAGATTTTCAAAAACACCTTGGCTGCGGAGCTTAAAGAGCGCATGCAGCTTTTGGAGGATTTTGTTAGAACTAATAATTGCTCGGTTACCTTTGAGTGCATTGAGCCGGAGATGGATCCGCATATTATCGAATACAAGAAGCCGCAGGTCGTACTGCTGGAGATTATTGAAAATGAGCTGAATTTTGCGCATCGTTCGTATGCTGAGCTGGTGGCTTTGGGCGAGCAGCTGCAGGTTGATGTTAAAGAGCAGGCTTGCACGCTGGCGTCTTGGGATGAGCTGCAGGCTTGGCTGAAAACGATTATGCAGGATGATTATCTGTATGACGGAAAGCATATCGAAGGCTTTGTTATCGAGGACAGCAGGCATTTTATGACGAAACTGAAGCTGGCGTACTATTCTAAGTGGAAAAGACTGCGCCGGGTGGCTGAGGCTACGCTGCGTCATGGCGCTGTAAAGGGCAAGTGGCAGCTGAATGATGAGCTTAGCAGGGAGTTTTATCAGTGGCTGCAGGAGGAGATTTATCCTTTGCGCAAGGGTGATGGGACGTATGCTTTTGCGACGGATATAATTTCTTTAAGAAAGCTGTTTGAGGATTGCTAAACAATATGTTTAGGTAGAATGAAGGATATTGTTTAGTATAGAAGCATGTATGAAGCAAAGGGGAACAAATGAAAAGTAAGTGTAAAATTTATCGTGCTGACGAAAAATTTCATATTCGTATTGAAAAGTTGAATTCAGGCTGGATGTTTACGAGAATTACTGTGAACAGATCAATTTTCTGGCATATGTTCGATGAAGCGCTCAGTGATCCGACTATTGATCTTATGAAAACATATCTTGCTATCCGGGATTGTGGAGAAGCTAAGGATAGCAAGATTTGGCAAGATAATAAGATTTCCTGGTACTGGTCAGACCGTACTGAGCTTTATTTTGAGATAGAACATTTAAAAGAAGATGTATTTCAGTTGTCGGTTGATGCACAGCTTTATGAGGGAGAGAAAATCAGAATGCAAAGATCTGTTGCTATAACAAGGGATGAACTGTTATCTGCTTTGGATGCTTTCTTTCAGCAAATTATGCATGACAAGGGATTTCCTTTTCAATATCCTGCCGGCTGTGAAGAATATATAGATGGCACATCAGAAAAAGCTGATGCTATGCTGGAAGAAATTCTGCAGCTGTTGCCCAAAAGATTTGCTTATAGCAACAGAATTTATGATGGAATAGAAAATATATGTCTGAATGCTGTAGCTAAGCTTGCACCGGAATCGCAGGCTTATGTCGATGATTATCTGCGGATGCTGGAAACTTATACTATTCCGGAACGTTGGAAGTGAAAGATTTTTATAGAGGAGCGCAAGTCCTGCGTATAAAACTTTTAGGCAATCGGAAGTAAGTTTTATAAAATGAGCAAAATAAGCAAAGGCATAATAAGCTGTGGTAATGCAGCTTGTTATGCCTTTTTGTACGCTTTGAGATTTAAGAATAAAAAAAGAACTCCCGTACGTTAGAAGCTGGTGACATAGCGCCCCAACAACGAATTACGGGTAGTTCTTTGTAGGAGGGACTAACCAAGCATCTGTGCCCCTCGTCCGACCGCTGATTTCTAAGTATGATGCTACACTCCATCAGCCGGTAATTCAATTATATCATAAGCATCATCATCAATCGTGGAAAAAAGCTTGCGCACAAGTTGCACTTGTATTGTTATAGTGTTAGACTAAATTAAACATATCATGCATATTTTAGAAGCAATTCAATTCATACAGGAGCAGAAAAATGATTGATAAAATGCTTATTCGTGGTGCGAAGGTCCACAATCTGAAAAATATTGATCTAGATATTCCTTTGGGGAAAATCGTCGGCATTGCTGGTGTATCCGGTTCCGGCAAATCCTCTCTGGCGCTTGGCGTGCTGTATGCCGAAGGCTCACGCCGCTATCTGGAGGCGCTTTCTACCTATACACGCCGTCGCATGACGCAGGCAGCCAAAGCTTCCGTAGATGAAGTTTTGTATGTTCCTGCGGCCTTGGCGCTGCACCAGCGTCCGGGTGTACCGGGAATACGTAGCACCTTCGGCACTGGTACGGAGCTGCTGAACAGCCTGCGCCTCATGTATTCGCGCCTTGCCAGCCATCGCTGTCCCAACGGACATTACCTGGAGCCTACGCTTTTGGTTGCCGCAGGCAAGAAGCTGACCTGCCCGGAGTGCGGCGCGCAGTTTTATGCGCCGTCTGCCGAGGAGCTGGCCTTCAACTCCCAGGGTGCCTGCAAAACCTGTGGCGGTACAGGCAGCGTCCGAACGGTAGATTTAAGCACGCTGGTACCGGATGAATCGCTTACCATCGAGCAAGGTGCTGTTGCACCCTGGAACAGCCTGATGTGGTCGCTGATGACGGATGTCTGCAAGGAGATGGGCGTGCGCATAGATGTGCCGTTTCGTGAGCTGACGGAGCAGGAGCAGGAGATCGTTTATCACGGTCCTGCGGAGAAGAAGCATATCCTCTACCATCCGAAGAAAAGCAACTCCAACGATTTTGCCGAGCTTGATTTTACCTATTTCAACGCTGTCTACACAGTAGAAAACGCGCTTGCCAAGGTCAAGGACGAAAAGGGCATGAAGCGCGTAGAAAAGTTTTTGAAGGAGGATATCTGCCCCGATTGTCACGGAACGCGTCTTTCCGCAGATGCACGTGCGCCGAAGCTGTTGGGGATTTCATTGGACGAGGCCTGCAGCATGACGTTGGCACAGCTTGTGACGTGGGTGCAGCGCATTCCGCCAAGCTTGCCGGAAGCAATGCGTCCTATGGCGGAACGCATATGCGAAGCATTTACCGGCACAGCGAAGCGTCTTATGGATTTGGGACTCGGTTATCTTACGCTCGACCGCTCCGCTGCTACGCTCTCTACGGGAGAGCGGCAGCGGATGCAGCTGGCGCGTGCTGTTCGCAACCGTACTACCGGAGTTCTTTATGTGCTTGATGAACCGTCCATCGGCCTGCATCCGTCAAACATCGTGGGCCTTAACGGTGTGATGCATGACCTGGTGGCGGACGGCAACTCCGTAATTCTTGTGGATCACGATACGCAGATTTTGCAGGAAGCAGACTGGCTCGTGGAAATGGGACCGGAGGCAGGTGCCGGCGGTGGCCATGTAATTGCACAGGGAACGATAGCGGAGATAGAAGCAAATCCCGCTTCGCAAATCGGGCCGTTCCTTGCGGGAAAGGCAGCAGCAAAGCGGAAAGGTCATTCTCAGAAGGATTTGTTCGCTGATGGCACTATTCATCTTTCTACTGCTTCGATACATACCGTTAAGCCCTTAGAAATAGATATTCCCAAGGGACGCCTGACGGTTGTAACCGGCGTATCGGGTTCAGGCAAAACCACGATGGTTTTGGAAAGCCTTGTGCCTGCGCTGGTTGCGGCGATTGACGGCAAGCCGTTGCCGGAGCATATTCGTGCTGTTGATGCTGTTGGGATTGAGCACGTTAAGCTCATTGATGCGACACCTATCGGCATTAACGTTCGCTCTACTGTCGCTACCTATGCAGGCATTCATGATGATTTGCGCAAGCTTTACGCAAAATTGCCAGATGCCAAAGCGCATGAATATAAGGCCGGTGCTTTTTCGTACAACACAGGCTCGCTTCGCTGTCAAGGCTGTGACGGAACAGGCGTTGTCAGTTTAGACGTACAGTTTTTGCCGGACGTGGATATACCCTGCCCGGACTGCCGCGGTTCGCGGTACGCGAAAGCGGCCTACGATATCAGGCTGACGAACGAGGCGGGGGAGAGTGCTTCGCTGCCGGAGCTGATGGCTATGGACGTAAACACTGCTCTTGCCTTCTGCAAAAATATGAAAGGCATCAGCCAAAAGCTGAACGTTCTGCGTCAGCTTGGTCTTGGCTATTTAACGCTGGGCGAGGAAACGCCCGGTTTATCGGGCGGTGAAGCACAGCGCTTGAAGCTGGCCAGCGAAATCGGCAGGACGCAGCATGATTCCGTCTTTGTCTTTGATGAGCCTTCGATTGGCTTGCATCCACTGGATGTACAGGTGTTGTTGGAGGTTTTTCAGGCGCTTTTGGACAATGGGGCAACAGTCATAGTCATTGAGCATGATTTAGACGTCATCCGTAACGCTGACTATGTGCTTGATATGGGCCCCGGCGGCGGTGACGCAGGAGGACGGCTTGTGGCGTGCGGAACGCCGACAGAGATTAAAGCAAACGCAAACAGTATTACCGGCAGATTTTTGTGATTGAGCTTGTAGTGACAAGATAATAGTAAAAAAGTAAGAGCTGACTTTGGCGCAATGCGAAAGTCAGCTCTGTTTTTGTGCGGTGAAAAGGTTATTTTTTACACTGTCAAGCAGCGTCAGAGCATAGTGATAAACTAGAAGATAGTAGGGCTTATTTGTGATATAATAAAAGAAAAATTACTTAAGCGAAGTATTACGCTGAAATATAAGTTGTAACAAGGCTATGGCAATAGGGAGGTTAAAGACATGATTGAGCTGAGCAGCAAACAAAACTGTACAGGTTGTAGTGCCTGCGCCAATATTTGCCCGCGTGGCTGTATAAGAATGACTGTGGATGAGGAAGGCTTTTTATATCCTGTGGTCAATGAAGAAATGTGTATGGACTGCGGTTTATGCGAAAATGTCTGCCCTATGCTGCACAAACCGCAGCAGCATGAGGTGCTTGCTGTGTATGGCGCCAAGAACAACGATGATGCTGTGCGCTTTACCAGCTCCAGCGGGGGAATGTTCACGCTTTTTGCTGAAGAAATCCTGAAGCAGGGTGGTGTTGTGGTCGGCGCAGCGCTGGACGAGCAGCTTAATGTGCAGCATGTGTTGGTGGATAGCATTGCCGATTTGCCCAAGCTGCGCGGTTCGAAATATGTGCAGAGCAAAATTGGCAGGATTTACAGCGATGTACGGCAAATTTTGCATGCAGGCAGAAAAGTTCTGTTTAGCGGTACGCCTTGCCAGATTGCCGGTTTAAAGAAATATCTGGTGAAGCCGTCGGAAAATCTATTGACGGTTGATGTGGTTTGTCATGGTGTGCCTAGTCCCAAGGTTTACCAAAAGCATTTGCGGGAGCTGGCGCAGGAGGCAGGCGAGCCTGTTGTGCAGGTAAAGTTCCGCGATAAGGCGAAGGGCTGGAAGCAGGGAGAAACATTATTTTTCACCGAGCATCTGCGCTTTGGTGCGAGCAAACGGCAGGAAACCTATATGCGTCTTTTCTTGAATAATATCAGTATCCGTCCGTCTTGCGGCGAGTGCGCATTTAATAATAAGCGTAGCCTGGCGGATATCACGATTGCCGATTACTGGGGCATTGATAAGCAGTTCCCGGAATTCGATGATGATAAGGGCGTTACGCTGGTGCTGGTGAACAGTGCAGCCGGAGCGGAATTGCTGGCGAGCGTCAGTGACAAGGCGGAGCTTTTGACAACAGATTTTGCCAAGGGCGCGGAGTATAATGTGGCGGTTAGCAAGTCATTGCCGCTAAATCCTAAGCGGGCATTTTTCTTTGAGCATCTTGATGAGTATACGCTGAAAGAGATGGTGGAGAAGTGCTTGGAGTGAGTGGGGATGACAGTGGATAGTTAAAAAATGGTATTACAAAGTAAGAAATCTATGAGGCTTTAGAAAGAAGCTGAATATAATTCATGTTAGAATAAACAATTATTAGTATTGATTATTTTAAAAAGATAATTAGGGAGAGATGCAGAAATGAAAGCAAATAGAATGTGGCTTTTTTCAGATGTTTTAGAAAAAAATAAAAGAGTGTTTAAAGTTCCTGTTTATCAAAGAAATTACGATTGGGATAATATACAATGTGAAAAGTTATATCAAGATATTATCAAGTCCAACGAAAAGAATTGTCAGCATTTTACTGGAACCATTGTATATATTGATGACGTTAATGGCGGAAGCGGTTTAAACGAAGTATTGATTATTGACGGCCAACAGCGTATAACTACAATGTATATTTTATTAAAGGCTCTATATGATGCATCTAAAAATATTTCAATTAGAGTTGAAAGTGAGATAGAGGAGGTGATGTTTAATAGACATTGTGAAGAAATATATAAAGTAAAACTGAAACCTGTAAAGACAGATAATGAACAGTTGACATTATTGATTAAAGACAAAATAGATGAAATGAATAGAAATTCTAATGTTTATAAAAACTATGTGGTTTTTAAAAAATTAATCGAAGAATCTCTTTCAAAAGGTCTTGAAATAAATGACATTCTAAATGGAATTAAAAAGTTAGAAATTGTTGAAATTATACTTGATAAACTGCAAGGAGATGAACCGCAGAAAATATTTGAATCTATCAATTCTACTGGCCTTGAATTGAGTTTGGCTGACCTTATACGAAATTATTTGCTTATGGATGATGTCAAGCAAGAAAAGTTGTATGAAGAATATTGGCTAGAAATAGAGAAAAATGTTGGATATCGCAATCTTGGTGATTTTTTTATTAATTATCTTAACTCACAAATATCAGGATCGGTAAATAGTAAAAATGCTTATCGTCTTTTTAAAGAACACTGCGAAAACAATAATCTTAGCCATGAGGATGTTTTAATAAGTTTAAAAAGGACATCGAAATATTATGGTGCTTTTATTGGGGAAAATAACTGCTATAGTTCATCTGTTATGGAATATTTAAATGCATTTAATACAATAAAGCAAACGACTGTCATTCCACTAATCTTTAGAATTTTTGATGACTATGAAAATAAACATATTAATGAAGAAGTATTGTGCAAACTCTTAAGTTATCTGCTTACATATTTTGTTAGAACTAATGCATGTGAGATAAATAAAAATATGGCCAAATTCATGAAGTCGTTGTATTCTAGAGTTATAGATGGTAGCGATTATGATAATTATTTTGAAAAAGTAGCTATTTTTCTAAATGATATTCGAGCAAATGATCGTATGCCGACGGATAAAGAATTTAAAGAAGCTTTGATTTATAAGCCTTTGTATAAAAAGAATATATGTAAATATCTTCTCTCTGTAATTGAAAACTCAACTAAGGAACATATAGATGTTAGCAATCTTACTATTGAGCATATTTTGCCTCAAAAAGAAAATGCTGCAGTTTGGAAAAAAGAAGTTGGAGAAAACTATAGTAGTGTTTATGAACAATACTTGCACACACTTGGTAATTTAACGATTACTGGCCATAACAGTGAATTAGGAACCAAATCTTTTGCTGAGAAGAAGAGAATTATTAGAGATAATTCAAAGGCTAATATTCTTAATAAAAATGTATTATCCGCTGATTCGTGGAACGAAAAATCCATCTTGAAAAGAGCAGAAAGTTTAGCAGATATCTTGGTACATGAGTTTGCATATATAGAATTACATTCAGATAATAGCGAAGATACGGAGTTATCATTTAACGTTAATAGTGAGTTCGATTTTGCAAATACAAAACCAAGTGAATTTGTATTTGTTGGAGAACATACTAAGGTAAATAGTTGGGCAGATTTACTTGCAAAAACAATGAGTACTGCGTTTGATTTAGATTCTGACACTATTGATGACCTTGCTAAGACTAATTATTCCATTTCTAACGCTACAAGGATTTATATTTCGAATGATGAAAGAAAGTTTCGGAAGCCTAAGCAAATAGATAATAGTGGAATATACTATGAAGCAAATTTATCTGCGAATAATATTATTTCATTTATCAAAGATTTGTTGGAAAAAATGCAATTAGATGTGGATGATTTTAGTTTTTCCTTGTCTGAAATGCCATTTGATATTGATAATGAAGATACTTGGGTTGAAGGAATGATTCCGGTTGCCAAATTGTTCTATAATTTCATGGAAGATTTAGTAAAAAAATCATTGATTAGTAGCAATGAAATGGAAAATCTTAAATCTAAGGAATATACGAAACGTTTATTCCCAGCAACTGATTATCCAGCATTGGCTAATAGCAGAACAGATAACATGGGCAATTCAAATCAGAAACGATATAGAGCCAAGCCAATAGTTTTCAATGGCGAAAATGTTTATGTGTCTACACAGTTTTTTAATTCAGATAGAGAGGCTGTTATTGATTGGTATAAGAATCACCTTTTATAATAAAATAAATAGGAAACGAGCTTTTATCAAAAAGAGCCTGTCGCTTTGAACAGACTGGCAACAAACTACAAGCTGTACTTTACTAATATTGCAGGCAAGCCTATCTGCCAGCCTTGTATTATCGTTGCTGATAAAATATCTGCCAACGAACAAGAGCGTATTTTCAAGGTTCATTTCAGTTTGCATAATCAACCGTATGATAAAAAAGAAAAGTATTATCTTATCATTGAAGCGGCTGATGGCAGTATTTATAAGCAGATTGAGTTTACGATTGATATAGCCTTTGATTTTTAAAGTAAAAATCCGATAGGTTTTATAAGTACCCCAATCCCCCCCACAAAGGAGGTTATACATCATGGTTAACAAATATCTTGCGGAGTTAAGCAAAGAGCAGCTTTTGGAGCTGATTGAGCTTTATGCGAAAAACTGGCTAGCGCATGACGGCGTTTGGTTCCAGTCGATTGAACGCAAATTCGGCATGGCGGAGGCCATATACCATGATGAGGAGGCGTGGAAGCGCTTTACCGTCATCGAAGCCAAGCGCATCAAGGAATTTCTCAAGCTGCCAGAAAATCCCGGCTTAGAGGGTTTGGAGCAGGCGTTGCACTATCGCTTTTACGGCAATCTGAACGAGCATGAATGTATCCATGAAGGCAACAGGCTCGTTTACCGCAACCGCGACTGCCGTGTGCAGACGGCGCGCAGCCGCAAGGGTATGCCGTATCATCCTTGCAAATCGGTCGGCATTTATGAATACAGCGGCTTTGCTGCCACGATTGACGCGCGCATCAAATGCCGTTGCCTGAGCTGTTTCCCGGATTGTACGGAAAGTCCTGACGGCTGTGCGTGGGAATTTTATCTGGAATAAGAGTAGAATATTTGTTGGTGTAAAATTTAAATGGGCATATGTCAAAAATATAATTGACATATGCCTGTTTCGTCTTTATAATGGACTTAGAGAGGAGGAAATCAGATGCCTAGAAAAGTGAAATGCAGAAGGGTTTGCCATTATCCGCAAACGCTGGAGTTTTTACCGCAAAACAATAATGCAGAGCAGGAGCCGATTGTTCTGACTGTTGACGAATATGAAACGATTCGCCTGATTGACAGGCGCGGCATGAGTCAGGAGCAGTGTGCGGCCTTTATGCAGATTGCACGGACGACGGTGCAGCGCATTTACGAAACGGCGCGCAAGAAGCTGGCAGATTTTGTCGTAGAAGGACGGCCGCTGCGTATTGAAGGCGGAGATTTCCGGCTCTGTAACGGCAGCAGTACAGGTTGCGGCTGTGTTGATTGCTTTAAGCAAAAATTATATGAAAAATACAAGGAAAAGGGAGAAGATATTATGAGAATTGGAGTAACCTATGAAAACGGCGAGATTTTTCAACATTTCGGACATACTGAGGAGTTTAAGGTTTATGACGTGCAGGACGGCAAAGTTGTTGCGTCCGAGGTCGTGAATACCAACGGCCAAGGTCATGGTGCTTTAGCAGGCGTTTTAACCGCGCTGAAGGCAGACGTTCTGATTTGCGGCGGTATTGGCGGCGGTGCGCAGATGGCGTTGGCTGCTGCAGGCATTAAGCTGTACGGCGGCGTAAGCGGCAGCGCAGACGCAGCGGTAGAGGCTTTGCTGACAGGTAATTTGGACTACAACCCCGCTGTTAAATGCAATCACCACGGCGAAGGTCATACCTGTGGCGAGAATGGTTGCGGCGGTCATCACTGATATAAGATAAATTACGAATACTTCATTGAAAAGGAGGCCTGATGTAAATGGCGATTATTGTAAACCCGACGGCTGCAGAGTTCAAGCAGATGCTGGCCGAAAAGAAAACATTTCTGGCAGATTTTTATGCGACCTGGTGCGGTCCCTGCAAGATGCTCAGCTATGTGCTGGAGGATATTGCTAAGGAGATGGGCGAGTGCATAGACATCGTGAAAATTGATATAGATAAGGAACCGGAGCTGACGGAGGAAATGGATATAACCATTATTCCCGGTCTGTTCTTTATCAAAAACGGCGAGGTTGCTTCGCGTTACGCAGGCTTTTTGCCGAAGGAACGCCTGCAGGCAAGGCTGGAGAAGCTCTTGGGCAACGAGCCTCCGGTGGAGCAGGCACCTGATAGAAGCTATGACCTGATTATTATCGGCGGCGGTGCTGCCGGCCTGACGGCAGCTGTTTACGCGTGTCGTGCGGGATTAAAGACTTTGGTGCTGGAATCCTTTGCTCCCGGCGGCAAGCTGATTAAAACCTTTGAGATTGAAAACTGGCCTGGCATCAAGAACGTTAACGGCTCACAGCTGGCTTACGATATTTACGAGCAGGCGATGGCCTTAGGCACGACCTATCTTTATGAAAAGGTTGCAGCGCTGGAGATTGAAGGAGCGGAGCGCCGTGTGCGCTGTGCGAGCGGCGCGGAGTTTACGGCACCTGCTGTGATTATCGCTACCGGTACTGTGGAGCGCTTGCTGAACATTCCGGGTGAGCAGGAGATGATCGGCCGCGGCATCAGCTTCTGTGCTGTCTGCGATGCGGCGTTCTACCGTAATAAGCCGGTGATTATTGTGGGCGCGGGCAATGCTGCCTTTGAGGAATCGCTGTATCTTGCAGAATTTGCGTCGAAGGTTACGATTCTGGCGCGTCGCGATGTCATCAGCGCTGAGCAGATTACGCAGGAGAAGGTGGCTGCTAATCCGAAGATTGAGGTGCTGACATGGCGTGTACCGCAGGAGGTTATTATCGAAAATAATCGCGTTGCGGGCCTCAAGGTGTTCAACAAACAGACGGGAGCAACAGAAACGATGCTGGCAAGGGGTGTCTTCCCCTATATCGGTGCGGACCCTGTAACAGATTTCTGCCGTGATTTGGGCATTACCAATGACAAGGGTTATCTTGTTGTGAACAGCGATATGTCGACTGCCGTTCCCGGTGTGTATGGTGCAGGTGACGTGTGCGACAAGGTGCTGCGTCAGGTTGTAACGGCTACCAATGACGGTGCTATTGCGGCTCAGAGTGCGCTTGCATATTTGCGTTAAAGGACGTGGCGTTATGAAAAGATTTGCAGTGGTAAACGAGGACAGATGCGTTTCCTGCGGTGCCTGCACGCATGTGTGCCCGCGTCAGGCAATCAGTATATATAAGGGATGCTTTGCAAGAGTGGACAAGGAACGCTGCGTCGGCTGCGGCCTCTGCGCCAAAAACTGTCCTGCAGGCAGCATCAGGGTGGCAACAGATGGCTAAAAAAATACAGCACTGGTATGATTATCTTTGGCTATGGCCGATAATTTATTTTGTCCTAGGCTTCTTCAATATTCTTTTTGCCTGGTTGGGCATGATTGATTTTATGGTGCCTGTTTTATTGGCGCTTTTCGGCGGCAACAAGCTGTTCTGCAATCGTTATTGTGGACGCGGATTGCTTTTGGCAAAGCTGGGCGGCGAGTGGAAGTGGTCACGTAACCGCGCTACGCCGGAGCTTCTTGTCGCCAAATGGTTCCGCTTCGGCTTTCTGTGCTTCTTTATGGCTATGTTCGACAACATGCTGTGGCAGACTTATCTTGTAGCTGTGCAGGCGCAGTCTTTGCGCGAGGTAGTGACGCTGCTTTGGACGTTTAAGGTTCCTTGGGCGTGGGCCTATACCTCCGGCAGCTCTTCGGCGTGGGTTGCGCAGTATGCCTTTGGCTTTTACAGCGTAATGCTCACCTCTATGCTGCTTGGCTTAGTGGTAATGGCGCTGTTCAAGCCGAGAACCTGGTGTACCTTCTGCCCGATGGGTACTATGACGCAGATGATTTGTAAAATTAAGCGATAAGCTTGCGAAGAATTTACAAGCATATGAAAAAAGACCTCCTGTAATCAGATGTAAAAATCTGCTTACGGGAGGTTTTTTATGCGCAAAATAAGATACGCAGCAGACGCTGAATCTGCTGCGTATTTAAGATTGAATTTGATGATGTTATCGAATTTTATTCCTGCCAGCCCTTGCACAAATCTACCCAGCCCTGACAGTTGGCGCTATACTGCTCCAGCTCGTCCGGAGTGAGTTCAATAGCGCTGTTGTGGCTGCCGCAGGCAGGGAAGAAGGTTACAAAGCGTTTGAGGGAAACGTCAAGATAAACCTTAACACCGTCATTAATGCCGAAGGGGCAGACACCGCCGATAGCATGACCGATATCAGGCTCCACTTCGTCAGCAGTCAGCATTTTGGCCTTGCAGCCGAAGAAATGCTTGTATTTAGCATTATCTACCTTAGCATCGCCGGCAGTGACGATGAGGATAACGCTGTCATCATGCAGTTTAAAGGAAAGGGTTTTGGCAATGCGCGCAGGCTCACAGCCTGCTGCCTGTGCTGCCAGCTCTACAGTAGCGCTGGAGGTTGCAAACTCTATGATACGATTATCTGCATTAAATTGTTTTAAATATGTACGAACCTTTTCTATAGACATGACAAAAGCCTCCCTTTAAAAATGCTTACTGAAAATTATCAGCTAAAAAATTACAGCAGTCATCCAGCTCTGCTACCTGGCAGTCCGCCAGCTTGCCTGCGTCGCAGGCTGCTGCCAAGGACGGGTTAATCGGCAGGCGGGCGAGCACCTTCAGACCGTAGGCATCGGCAGTTTCTGCCAAATGGCTGGGGCCGAAGATTTCGTAATCCTTACCGTTATCGGGGCAATGGAAGTAAGCGTAGTTTTCAATCAGACCGAGAATCGGAATGTTCATCATACGCGCCATTTTTACTGCCTTGGCAACAATCATGGAAACAAGCTCCTGCGGAGAGGTTACGATAATGATACCGTCAACAGGCAGGGATTGGAAGACGGTCAGCGGTACGTCACCGGTTCCCGGCGGCATATCAACAAACATAAAGTCTATATCTGTCCAGATGGCATCGCTCCAAAATTGCTTTACCATGCCGGCGAGCAGAGGCCCGCGCCAAACAACAGGGTCAGAATCATTCTTCAAAAACATATTGGCAGAAAGCACCTCTAGACCGCAGGGAGCAGTCAGAGGCAGAATACCGATTTCGTTGGCTTTAGCCTTGCCGTTCACGCCCAGGTTGTGTCCCATGGAAGGACCGGTGATATCAGCGTCCAAAACAGCACAGCGCTTACCGCGGCGCTGCATGGTGCTGGCCAAAAGACCGGTGATCAGGGATTTGCCTACACCGCCCTTGCCGCTGACTACGGCGATAACCTTTTTGACGCTGCTCATCGGATTGAGCTGCGCACGGAAATCAGTTGCCTGTGTTTTTTCTGCAGCTGCTGCGGAGGGACAGCCTTCACAGCTGCTGCGACCGCAGGAAGATGCACTACTGCATTGTTGTTCGTTAGACATAAATTACACCTTACTCTCTAATGATTATGAATAAATTGTATTAGTTTGCTTTTCTTACAGCCTTCAGCAGCAGGCCTACAGCGATACCGCCGAAGCAGGGAACAACCCAGCCGAAGCCGATGTCAAACAGCGGCAGGTTCTGCGCCAGGAAGTTATCCAAGGCCATGAAGCGGATGTTGGCAACGCGCAGACCGTCGAAAACAGCGAAAATAGTTGTCAGTGTCAGGCAGATGCGGAAGGTCAGCTGATCATCATGGATAATCACACGACCGATGTTGAGAATAACCAGAGCAATAATAATCGGGTAGAGCATACAGATAACAGGAATGGAGAACTTGATGATGTTTTCCAGACCGAAGTTTGCTACTACCAGACTGAAAGCGGAGATGAAGAATACCAGTCGCTCGTATTGCATACGGTTATTGCTAAGCTCAGAGAAATAGCCGGAGATAGCGGTTGTCAGACCGATGCTGGTGGTGAGGCAGGCAAAGAAAATAATCAAAGCCAATACAACCTGACCGCCGAAGCCCATGTAATAGGTGCAGATTTTGCTGAGCAGAGTAGCACCGTTAGGGATAACACCGAAAACATTGATGCTCAGTGCGCCGGTGTAAGCCAGTGCTGCATAAATGATAGCGAGGAAGAAGGCTGCAATCAGACCTGCGTAGGAGCAGAGCTTGGTCAGAACCTTTTTATCGGTAATGCCCTGAGCCTCAATAGCCTTGATAGTAATGGAGCCGAACAGAATTGCTGCCAGAAGGTCCATGGTATTGTAGCCTTCCTGGAAGCCGCGGAAGAACGGAGAAACAGCAAAATCCGGATTAGGCATTTTCAGGCTGCCGGTAGGATTTACGAAAACGCAGATTACGAGGACTGCCAGACAAATTAAAAGCATGGGGGACAAAAACTTGCCGATATGACCGATAATTTTTGACGGATTAATGGAAAAGAAATAGGTCAGGACGAAAAAGAACACAGTGTAAACCGGCAGGCCGAGAGCTTCGCAGGAAGCAGGCAGCAGGCTGTGGATGCCTGTGTCAAAGGAAACGGCAGCGGTACGCGGAATAGCGAACAGCGGGCCGATAGCCAGCGCGCAGAGAATGGTAACGGCGCGTGCATACAGGGGATGCATAGGCATAGCAATGGAGTCCGGGTTGTCGCTTTGCTTCATAGCCATAGCGAGTACGCCCAAAAGCGGGAAACCAACGCCGCTCAGGCAGAAGCCGAGCATGCCCCAGGAAATGTTTTCGCCAGCCATTTGTCCTAAAACAGGCGGGAAAATTAAGTTACCGGCACCGAAGAAAAAGGAAAATAACATCAGGCCGATAGGGATGATCAATGAAAGGTTTATCTTATCGTTTTGCATTAAGTGCTCCTTTTTTTACTACCTTAATTAAAAGAGTAGTCTGTATTTTGAAATCATAGAAAAAGCCACCTAGTCCGTCAGGAGCATAGATGGCTTTTAAAGGCTTATTTTACCAGCAGACGGAAATATTTCTTTTTGCCCTTACGGATTAACAGGCTCTTGTCTGCATCAAACATGTCTGCGCTCAGGCATGCTTCCGCATCCTGCAGAACAGTGTCTGCTACAGTCAGGCCACCTTGGGCGATTAACTGACGAGCTTCGCGCTTGCTGCTGAAAACCTTAGCGGCAGTCAGAACGTCAATAATCTTGGCAGTCATATCTTCCGGGGTAATTTCAATTGCCGGTACGTTGCTCATGTCTTTGGCATTGCCGCCGAAAAGTGCTTCGGTAGCTTCCTGCGCCTGACGCGCTGCATCTTCGCCATGAACAAGTTTGGTAACCTCATAGGCCAGAACTTTTTTAGCTTCGTTAATAGCTGCATCCTTCAGTGCGCTCAGACGGCGAACTTCATCCATCGGCAGGAATGTCAGCAGGGACAGGCAGTTTTCTACGTCGCTGTCGGCAACATTACGCCAGTATTGATAGAAATCATACGGAGAAGTTTTTTCCGGGTCAAGCCACAGAGCACCCTTTTCGGTTTTGCCCATTTTGCGGCCATCGCTGGTGGTCAGGAGCTTGCAGGTCATGCAGTAAGCAGGTTTTTGATCCTTGCGGCGGATTAATTCTACGCCGGCAAGCATGTTGGACCATTGGTCGTCGCCACCCAGCTCCATAATGCAGTTATGGTCATGGTGCAGCTTCCAGAAGTCGTAGCCCTGCATAATCATATAGTTGAA
>Ga0129310_1000491_pt1 | contig 47771 bp, 37 predicted proteins | sample Go1ome_2_FD_94433 | JGI IMG/M metagenome (GOLD analysis project Ga0129310, IMG submission 94433) | Western lowland gorrila individual fecal microbial communities from Wisconsin, USA - Go1022A metagenome | ecosystem: Host-associated > Mammals > Digestive system > Large intestine > Fecal | place...
CCGCAGAGCCGGAACCCGAGCCAGCGCCTGAAACTGAGCCTGCGCCCTCCGGGGGGAAGATGTCCCAGGAGGACATAGAAGCGCTGCTGAACAGCATGCAGGACGAGGCAAACAAGTAGATGTGTGCAGATTTCACAATGATTTCACACTTACGCTGCTGAATTTATCACAATTGACTGTTATAATTTTACTCAGTTGTGAAAGGACAATGAAATGCAGAAACAAAAGAATGAATTACAGCCCGTGCAGCAGCTGATACCAGCTGACGCACAGGAAAAAATAATGGACCAGCTTTACCAGTTCATGGAACTGGAGCACCTGTACGAGTCCGCGATACGCGAGGTCAAGACCAAGCTGGAGATACTCGACAGCGAGTTCAAGACGAAGTACGACCACAACCCGATACATCACCTTGAGGACAGGGTGAAGTCGCCGCAGAGCATTCTTGAGAAGCTCAGCCGCAAGGGGCTTCCGTTCAGCTGCGACACCGCAAAGAGGGAGCTGAATGATATCGGCGGCGTGAGGGTAGTGTGCAATTACATCGACGACATCTATACGGTCGCGGACCTGCTTACTTCCCAGGACGATGTGACGCTCATCAAACGCAAGGACTACATAAAGAACCCCAAGCCCAACGGCTACCGCAGTCTGCACCTGGTGATAGAGACCCCGGTGTACCTTTCCGAGAAGAAGGAACTTGTTCATGTCGAGGTGCAGATACGCACTATCGCGATGAATTTCTGGGCTACCCTGGAGCACGACCTGAAGTACAAGACGGACAGCGTTGTTTCCGCGGAGCTTGCCGAGCAGCTGAAAAACTGCGCCGAAACTATCGCGGATACCGACAAGCAGATGCAGGATATCTACAAGGCGCTGCATTCCATAGACTGATTGTCACCCCCGCAGCAGGGGGGGCAAACCGTCAAAAAAGTCCCGTTGGGACTTTTTCGCCGAAACTATCCCCTGGCTTGGCGAAGCCAAGCCTTACGTCTTTTGCCATACGGCAAAAGACACCCTGCGCGCGTAAGGCATAAGGCGTAGCCGTTGCCAGTACACTTGCTGAGATAGAAGTGTTTTTTGCCCCGGGAGACCCGTGGCAAAAAACGGATTTTAAAAGCCCGCTTCGCGGGCAAAATTGATTTATTCTACAAGCTGTCACCCCTGTAACAGGGGGTGTTTTTTTGCTCTCTTGTATTACTTATGGTATATTTGCATGAGATTTCGATAAAATGTGATATGATAAATTGGCGTACAATGTAATATTTGTGCATTGTATAACGTTGCGTATAATGAGAGCACCGCATTATGTTAACAATGCATTAAACTAATGCTTTTGGATTGACAAACTCACGGCTGTGGTGTATAATAAATAAGTATTGTATTTTTGCCGGAATCTCACCGTGATGTGCCAGATAAGAGAATTTCTTTCTCGTTTTGTGAGAAACGGCAAAAAAGTAGTATAATTTTTTACTGAAATGCTGAAACTTTTTTCATCTGTGGCGTGACTTCAGTATTGCAGGCGGTAGAGCGAGGTGAGCACTGCGTGGGTAATCCAGACTTAGACAGCTATTTTGATGCCGTTTACGCTGAAACTGTAAGTTCAGTGTCGCGCTTCGTCGTGAGCCACGCAGCACGCTTCCAGGATACGGAGGATATCGTACAGAATATCTATACCAGGTTCTACAAGCGTATTTCTGAAAAGGGCTATAAGGATATCGAGTCTGCAGAGGCTTTCCTTATTAATATAGCCAAGTTCGAGTGCAGGAGCGTTTTCGCAGGCTTCAAGCGCCGCAAGGATCGCGATATTATCCTCTCTGAGATAGACGAGGAGCAGGCGGCCGCCATCGAGGCTGATATGTCCCGCGACCAGAAGCTTCTTGAGGACGTTATGTCCGATAAGATACTCGCAAGGCAGATTTTCGACGATATCATGTCCGGTGATGAAACAGTGGGCAGGATATTCTACCTGCACTTCGTGTGCGATATGAAACTTGAGGAGGTCGCCAACCGCCTTGATATGAAGCTTCCCACGGTTAAGACGAAGCTTTATCGCACCATAGAAAAGCAGAAAAAGAAGTACGGCATCTGAGCCGGCTTCATATACTATATTGTCCCGGGTAAGGGTATCACAGCGAAAGGGGGTCTGTCGTATGAACAAAAACGAATTTTACAAGCAGCTGATGAGCGAATACACATTCGACGCTGACAGGATTCGTGATAACGCAAAGCGCGGAAAGAGTTCACGACAGAAGCTCTCACCGCTGTATATCGGCATGTCCGCAGCTGCGGCTGCATGCGTTGTCACCGTCGGCACGATAGCTGCGGTGAATATGGGCAGACACGACGGCGTAAGTCTCACCGATACCGGGCTTACTACGCTTTCAGCCAACGACAGGCTCAACCATGCGCTGGAGCAGCTTGAAAAAGAGCGCGGGAGCACCGAGAGCCGCGATTACCTGGTGACATTCGCGGAGCCTATGACCCCGGCGCAGGCGCAGGCTGTGCTTACCGCCGAGGGGAACATTCCCGTAAGGCTTCTTTATCTTGAGGACGGCAGCCGCATTTCCGATACCGACCAGATAGGCAGGATATTCACCGGCAGTTCCGACGCAAGGATAACGGGCGCTGCGGTGTACTGTTCCGGCGGCTTCGCAGTAAAGCTGCAGAATGAACCTGCGGTATTCCTGATAGAAGCGATGGAGGCAGGCGACTTTGAAAACGCCGCCCCTGTGAATATCTCCGATATACAGACCAGCGAGGTAACTCTCCCCGAGCCGTCCGTGACGGAACCGGGCGTTGTAGTTTCCCCTGTGACGAGCAGCGACAGCAGTTCCACCGAGGACAGCGACGGCACAGTAGAGCCGACCTATGACACCTCCGAGATGGACGGAACGTCAGAGCCTGAGGAGACTGCAGAGACCGAGGAGGACGAGGGGCTTCCCACCGAGGAGATAACCACCCCCGTGCCCGAGGAAACCACCCCCACCGAGCCAACAACTCCCGAGAGCACCACGACTTCCCCCAGCGAGAACACCGAGCCTGACGAGCATGTACCCACGCTCCCGGCAGGGGTAACGCTCCCGACGAACATCAGCGCAAACACATATAACACCTATCTCAATGCAGATACGGCATTCTTTATAAGCAGCGATATTTTCTTCACCAAGGACGCGAACGGGGTTTCGCTCTACCGCTATGAAAGCGGCAGCGAAACGCTCATCTGCTCCGCGGAGATATCCGACGCAAAGATCGCGTGGGCTTCGCAGAACGGCCGCAGCCTGATGATAACGGGCACCGGCAGCTTCGGCACCAGGAGCCGTACGCTTCTTGTCAGCGCAGACAGCGAGAGCATCTGCGACCTTGGCACTGACGATATCGTCATGAGCGGTTCGCTTAACGGCTTCGGCTTCAACGAGAGCACGAGCCAGCTTACGCTCAGCTTCAAGGACGAGGGCGTGTACTATATCTATTCCGCAAAGCTTGACGGAACTTCACTTGGGCAATTCACCGAGGTGACGAGCTCTGACAAGAAGCTTTCGCTCGTGGCTTCAAGCGGAAACGTGATCTATTACAACGAAACTTCCTCCGGCGAGAGCACCATGTACGCAGCCGATATTTCAACCCGCAACGCAAGAATGGTGCACTTCTTTGAGGACGCTCCCAAGGTGATCAGGAACCTTGCGTTCACGCATGCAGTCATCACCAATGCGGACGGTTCCGTTGAGATCTTCGACCCCGCGACCGAAAGGCTGCTCGCTGTTTCCGACGACAGCGTAAGCTTCGGTGCAAGCCGCGACAGCTTCATCTGCTCCGGCAGCAGCTGGGTGATCTCAGGCGGCGCGGTGGTTTCCGACGGGTCGCTGGCTTCGATGGCGGAGGTGGAGTACCGCAGGAGCGGCTCTGAAAAGTGGTATGCTTATGTTTCGGGCGGCACTGTGAGAATTACCGACAGCGACTATTCCGCTGAGAACAAGGCTTCGCTGCTGACGTTCAACGGCGTTTCCGACAATGCTTCTGCTGAACTCAGGAGCGCGCTCAACGGCGCTGTCGGCGTGAATAACGCGATCGCCCTGGGCAAGTACAGCGAGAGCGGGATAAAAACTCCTGAAAGCCTTGTCGAGTGCATTTCCGTGTACTATTCCGCGAACGCTTCGCAGAAGATAATGGCGCGCTGCGGCATTTCCCCGGTGGGTACGATGAACTACACCACAGGCGGGCTGAAAGCAGCGGACGCAGGCAGCATGTTCCTTGTGATAAGCAGCCAGAATTCCGATACGGCTTCCGGAATGCTCTATATCGAGGCAGGTACATTTGCGGGAAAGCAGGCGTACCGTTCCGTGAGCGTTGAATTCGTGAAAGAAAACGGCGCATGGAAGTTCAACACGATAATTTAAGACATGACCGCCCGCTTTTAACGGGCGGTTTTTTACGGGGGAAGAATGAAGGCAGGGATCGTTACAGGAATAGCGCTGGGGCTGGCTGCCGCAGGTGGAATAATAGCGTTCGCGATAATGAAGAACGCGCCCGTCGCCGACCCGGTGGCTGAGATACGCGTTGCGGGCGAGGTGATCCGGCGCGTTCCGCTCTCGCAGGACTGCGAATTCACAGTGGAATGCGGAAACGGCAGCAACACGATACGCATTTCCGACGGGAAGGTCGCAGTGACCGAAGCGGATTGCCCGGATAAGGTCTGCGTGAATACCGGCGCCATCTCCGGGGGAATGGTTCCGATAATCTGCCTGCCGCACCGGCTGGAGGTCGTGGTGGTTTCCGGCGCGGAGGAAGCGGACGCAGCGGCGTATTAATTACTAAAGGGACTGCATTTTCGCAGCCCCTTAAAGTTTATTAAAAGGTAAAACCGCGACAGATCGCGAAAATCTGCCGTCCGTAATTTCCCCCAAGGTGATGGCAGTCTGTTTCGGACTGCCATTTACTTTATCCATGCGTTTTATATGTTATAACAAATTATTATATATCCTGTGCTTTTACCCAGTCAATAAAATTCAGTATCATTTTGATCTGCTTTTCAGTCATTGTGTCCATTTCAAGTTTGGCTGCGCTTTCAGCGTCTGACGGGACGGCGTCGGTGGTAGTCCCGAGCAAAATATAATCCGGGGTAACTTTCAGCACGGTGCAGAGCTTCATTAATACATCAATGCTCATTACGGACGTTGCGCGCTCTATATTGGAAAGATACTTGTCGCTCAGCCCCGCCATTTCATTGACCTGTGACTGTTTCAGACCGAGCTCATGTCTTCTTTGTGCTATTCGCTTTCCTATTGTTTTATAATCTACATACATCAATATCACCCTATATTTATTTTATCCTAAATTTGAATTGCTATAAACATACTATAAAGTGAAAAACGCTTGACAATATACCTGAATTATGGTATACTAGCAATGGACTAAGTATATCTTAAGTCGAATAATGTCCTATTGGGTCTATATTGTTCATGAAGAAAAATTATATTTGCAGGAGGAAACATTTATGGCAATGATCAAATGCCCGGAGTGCGGGCAGGAAATATCCGATAAGGCAAAAAAATGCGTTAACTGTGGAAAAATACTTATCGAAGAAACTGTTCCAGTAAAATATTGTGCTGAATGTGGCAAAGAAATTGAGATTGATAGTCAAGAATGCCCGTTCTGCGGTTGTCCTGTCGCGCCAGAAAAGAAAGATAATGAAACAATAATTAAAATAAATCAAAAAGTTAAAAGATTCAAGTTGCCAATAATAATTACTGCGGCTATATTAATAGTTGCTGCAATTACTTTTGGAGTTTTTCAATATATAGGTTCGCTGCTTTCAGAAGATGAGCAGATTGCATATCAAAGTGCAGTTGTGATGAAAAATCGAATGAGAGATCCTGATTCATTTAGGCTGTATGATGAAATGTTTTTGCTAAAATGGTCAATTGATGGTGAAGAAAACCCAAGAACATATTGTGTATTCAAATATGGAGGAGCCAATGGATATGGTGCTATAACAACAAATGAAGCGATATTTCAGGACGGTGAATACATCGGAAACTATTCAGAAGAACTTGATGAAGATGATTCCAATTACATAAACCTATTGATTTTCAATAGTGCAATTTCTTTATATGCTTTAGGCGATGATGACTTTGAAATGGTTGAAATAGACATAAACAAAATAAAAAACAAAATGGGGCTTGAATAATGCGCTGTTCCAACTGTGGTCATAAAATCAAACCAGATACAAGCTTTTGCACCAAGTGCGGAAGAAAAATTGATGTGGATCCCGAAACAGTAGATGACAAAAAGGGACAATCAACAACGCTTTTTCTATTGCAACATAAAAGAATCATCATTCTTGTACTGATTGCTATTTGTATTTTGATTTATTTCTTTTGTATAAGATGTTCATCTGGTTTGTGTCTTTTGCCTAAAGTTATAAACGGTGATTATTGTTCATTGCATACATGCGCAATAAGTAATTGCACCAATAAAAAAGCATTGAATAGTAATTACTGTTATACGCATGCTCCCTCTACATCGTCAGGTTTATCATATAAGCCGGAATCGGCAGAAGATGTTCTTTCTTTTTCAGCCATGAATATCGAACATAATTACTCATTCACCGTGTGCACGGCAAAAATCACCAATAACGGCAGAAAGACGTATTCATTCGTTAAAGTAAAGGGAAAATTTAAGGACTCGTCTGGAAACGTTATAAATACAGATTGGACTTATGCAGTAGGTTCAGAGGGATTAGCGCCGGGAGAAACAAAATCTTTCAGATTATCAGTGGATAAGAGTTTTAGTATTAAAAGCTGCTCTTTAGAAATTATGGATTACACTAAAGAATAGCTTTTACAAGGCTTTAAAACTACCCGTAGTCGCGAGATTTATTTGACAAGCTATATATGAATCGAGGCAAAGAGGGCTGCGGTATCGCAGCCCCTTTTCCATTTGTATTAAAATTACAAATATTTCTATTGACTTTTGCGTAAAAAGATGTATAATAAATATGTATGCGTATTCCATAAGGGACTACTATATCTTAAACAAAAAAGAGGACAAAAATATGAAATGGACTGGACTTAACGACCTCCGCGAAAGCTACCTCAGTTTCTTTGAGAGCAAGGGACATCTGCGCCTGAACAGCTTTCCGCTGGTTCCGCAGGGAGATAACTCTATTCTGCTCATCAACGCAGGCATGACGCCGCTCAAGAAGTACTTCCAGGGCATCGAGGAGCCGCCGCGTCACCGCGTGACTACCTGCCAGAAGTGCATCAGAACCCCCGATATTGAGAACGTCGGCAAGACCGCGCGTCACGGCACTTATTTCGAGATGCTGGGCAACTTCTCGTTCGGCGATTACTTCAAGCACGAAGCCATCGCGTGGGCGTGGGAATACCTCACAAAGGTGCTGGAGATCCCCCCGGAGCGCCTGTGGGTGACTATCTACGAGCAGGACGACGAGGCTGGCGACATCTGGGCAAACGAGGTCGGAGTTCCCCGTGAGCGTATCATCAAGCTTGGCAAGGCAGATAACTTCTGGGAGCACGGAAGCGGTCCCTGCGGCCCCTGCTCTGAGATACACTACGACCGCGGTGAGAAGTACGGCCACTTCGACCACATCGGTCAGGACAACTTCGAGGAAGTCGGCGACTGCGACCGTATCATCGAGATCTGGAACAACGTATTCACCCAGTTCGACAACGACGGCCACGGCAACTACACCCAGCTCAAGACCAAGAACATCGATACCGGTATGGGTCTGGAGCGCCTTGCATGCGTAATGCAGGATGTTGACAACCTGTTCGAGGTAGACACAGTCCAGAATATTCTCAAGAAGATAAGCTCCATAGTCGGCGTTGAGTACAAGGCAGACCCCGAAAAGGACGTTTCCCTGCGCGTGATCACCGACCATATCAGGAGCACCACGTTCATGGTAGGCGACGGCGTGCTTCCCTCCAACGAGGGCAGGGGCTACGTTCTCCGCAGACTGCTCAGAAGAGCCGCAAGACACGGCAGACTTCTCGGCTGCACAAAGCCGTTCCTGCACGACGTATGCGACACCGTTATCAACGAGAATCTCTCCGCTTACCCCGAGCTTGACGAAAAGCGCGCTTACATCAAGAAGGTCATCCAGACCGAGGAAGAAAGCTTCGCCAAGACCATCGACAAGGGTACTGAGATACTCAACGAGATGATTGAAAACCTGCTCAGGAGCGGTGAAAAGACCCTCTGCGGCGAGGACGTATTCAAACTCCACGACACATATGGCTTCCCGCTCGACCTCACAAAGGAGATCCTCCACGAAAAGGGACTCGAGGCAGACGAGGAAGGCTTCCACCAGTGCATGAAGGTCCAGAAGGAAACAGCCCGCGCAAACAAGAAGCTCGGCGGCGGCTGGGACAACGCGAAGAACTCCGCGCTGGACGCTTACAAGACTACGTTCGTTGGTTACACCGAACTTGAGAAGCAGACCAGGCTGCTCGCTATCGTTAAGAACGGCGAGGTTTCCGGGCTCTGCGAAGAGGGCGACGATGTTTCCGTGATCCTCGAGGAAACGCCGTTCTATGCAGAGATGGGCGGTCAGGTAGGCGACAGCGGTACTGTTGTTTCCGGCGACAACGTTATTGAGATCACAGACACCAAGAAGCTCACCAACGGCGCTTTCATCTCCAACGGTAAGGTGGTAAGCGGCGGATTTGCGGCAGGCGAGACAGTCACCGCAAAGGTAGACGTCGAAAAGCGCGCCGCAACTCAGCGCAACCACACCTGCGCGCATATCCTGCAGGCTGCCCTGCGCCATGTCCTGGGCGACCACGTTCACCAGGCAGGCTCCTATGTTGACCCGTATCAGTGCCGCTTCGACTTCAACCACTTCAGCGCGCTGACGGCCGACGAACTGCAGCAGGTAGAGAATTACGTTAACAAGGTTATCTTGGCTGCCGTTCCCGTTACTACCGAGGTGCTCCCCATCGAGGAAGCCAAGAAGAGGGGCGCTATGGCGCTGTTCGGCGAGAAGTACGGCGACGTTGTACGCGTTGTTTCCGTTGGCGATTATTCCACTGAGTTCTGCGGTGGTACTCACCTGACGAATTCCTCACAGGCAGGACTTTTCAAGATAGTTTCCGAGGCTTCCGTTTCCAGCGGCGTAAGACGTATCCAGGCTGTTACCGGCATGGCTGTGATGTCCGTGCTGTACGATTACAAGAATACTCTCGAAAAGACCTGCGCGGTTCTCAAGGCTCCGAACTTCGACGAACTCGCACACCGCGCCGAGAGCGTGATGGCAGAGCTCCGCGAGAAGGACAAGAAGATCGAGAGCATGGAGCAGGCTGCGGCTAACGCGCAGCTCGGCGACATCGGCGCAGGCTGTCCTGAGATTGCAGGCGTGAAGATAATCACTGCGGCTCTTGACGGAACCGGCGCTGACGGTCTGAGAAAGATTGGCGACTCCCTCGCTGACAAGTTCGATTGCTTCGTTGCTGTCCTCGCAGGAACTGCGGACGGCAAGAGCAGCATTCTCTGCAAGTGCTCCAGGAGCGCTGTTGCAAAGGGCGCGAACGCAGGCACGCTGGTGCGCGAGATCGCGGCTGTCGCTGGCGGCAAGGGCGGTGGAAAGCCCGACCAGGCTATGGCAGGTATCCCGGACGCTTCCAGGATAAAGGACGCTCTGGCTGCTGCGGCTGATATCGCTGCAAAGTACATCAAGTAAGGAATAAAATCAAGTCTGAAATGTCGTTTTCTTTGTTCATTCGGGGAAAACGACATTTTAGTAATGGTGAAAGTTGTATTTGTAAATTGTTGGGAGGCAATTATGGAGGAAAACCGTATTGTCCACAAAACATCGGAAGCTGGCGTGGAGTATATCCAGCTGATGGTCAAGAACGGGCTGATAAAAAAGAACATTATCCAGCACGAAGAAACCAGGGAAGAATATCAGCAGCTTGAAAACGAGAACAAGCCGCTTCCCGACGGGGTATATCCCACAAGAGTTGACGGATGCCGCGAATACTGCACGATAGAGAACGCAGTCCCTGATATGACGAGCGAGGAGATCGACCGCCTTATCGCAATGCGGCAGGCAAAGGATATCCGCACAATAAGGAACTGGGTGATATTCTTCGGCGTATTAGCCGTGATAGGATTAGTCGGCGGCTTTATCGCAGCGCTCACATAACAAATCTTTTTTGATCCGTCCAGCGAAGCTGGACACCATAATTACGAATTACGAATTTGTAACCCACGGCATTCAATTCAAATTTAAACTTTTTTCGGAGGTAAAAACCATGAACGACTGCTTATTCTGCAAGATAATAGCCGGGGAGATCCCGTCAACAAAGGTTTTCGAGGACGACCAGATACTCGCATTCCGCGATATCAACCCGATGGCGCCCACTCACATTCTGGTTATCCCCAAGCAGCACATTTCCGGCGTTGACGAGATAACCCCCGAAAACAGCGCCGTTGTCGCTCACATTTTCGAGATGATAGCCGTTATCGCTAAGGAAGAGGGACTGACAAACGGATACCGTGTTGTCAGCAACATCGGTGAGGACGGCGGCCAGACGGTGCGCCACCTGCACTTCCACATTCTCGGCGGCAAGAAGCTTTCGGTCGAGATGGCGTAATGGCGAAGCAGGTATTCGCGCTGACCGCTGAAGCAACGCTGAAAGCCGAGCTTAAATCCGGAAAGCTGCGCCAGGTGTACTACCTCTACGGTGAGGAAACATTCCTGACGAGAATGTACGCCGACAGGATAGTCGCAGCGGCAGGAGGGGAGCAGTCCGACGGGCTGAATTTCATGAAGCTGCGCGGAGCCCCCGACCCGCATTCCCTGTCGGACTTTGCGGAGAGCCTCCCGTTCTTCGCGGAGCACAAGTGCGTGAAAATAACCGACCTCGACGCCGAGGACATGGACAACGACAGCCACAAGGAGCTGCTGAAGCTGATAGACGAACTCCCGGAGACCACCGTCATGGTGATATGCCAGACGGGTCTTGAGATAGACGACGTAAAGCCGAAAGCCAAGACCAAGAAGCTTATCCAGACCGTTGAAAAGCGCGGAATGGTGTGTAAGTTCCAGTATATGACTGCGGAAATGACCGCGGCAATGGCTGCGAAAAAGGCGCAGAAAATGGGCTGCACGCTGTCCCCGGAGAACGCGACGCACCTTTCGGGGCTGTGCGGCAGGAGCCTCACGCTGATACAGAACGAGGTGGAGAAGCTGTGCAGCTGCCAGCAGTCCGGCGAGATAACAAGGGAACTCATCGACGCGCTGACGCCGAAGCTGCTTGACGCCAGCGCCTACGACCTTTCCACCAGCATTCTTGCGGGTAAGACTGCGGACGCGCTGAAAATGATGGACGAACTGTTCCAGCAGCGCGAGGAACCTATCCTTATCCTGAGCGCGCTCTCTGGCGCGTTTGTGGATAACTACCGTGCAAAGCTCGCGCAGAACGCCCGGAAGGGCTCCCAGCAGGCGGCAGCGGATTTCGGGTATTACGGGGGCAGAGCTTACTATTTCGGCAAGACCTGCACAGCGGTGCGCAATATTCCTGAGGATAACCTCAAACGCTGCCTGGAGGTGCTTTTCCGCACAAATCTGCTGATGAATTCCTCGAAAACCGACGAACGGATACTGCTGGAGCGCGCGGTGATAGAGCTTTCAGCCATAAACCGCAGGCGGTAGGGTATGTTAAGGATAAAACAGGCAATAATAGTTGAGGGGCGATACGATAAGATACGCCTTTCCAACATAACGGACGCAGTTGTGATTTGCACGAACGGCTTTTCCATCTACAAGGACAGGGAGAAGCAGGAGCTGATAAAGTCCCTTGCGGCTAAAACGGGGATAATCATCCTGACGGACAGCGACAGCGCGGGGTTTCAGATACGTTCGTTCATTCGCAGCATCGTGAAGCAGGGAGAGGTGCTCAACGCAGTCACCCCGGATATACACGGCAAGGAGCGCCGCAAGGCGCAGCCCTCGAAGCAGGGCAAGCTCGGCGTGGAGGGAATTCCGGACGAACTGATAGAGCAGGCGCTGATAAACGCAGGCGCAGTCCCCGAAGAAGCCCCCGCACAGCCGGGGGAGCCGATAACCCGCGCCGACCTCATGGACTGCGGGCTTATCGGTGGAGAAAACAGTACACAACGGCGCCAGCGGCTGCAGAAGTCCCTCGGGCTGCCGGAGCTGCTTTCAGCAAAGCTGCTGCTGGAGGTAGTCAACAAGATGTATACACGCAGCGGATTTCTCGAAGCCGTCCGCAAGATGGACGGAGATGATAAAGGGGGAGCCTGACGGAAAGTTCCGGGGCGTTCCCGGATAATGGTGCATTTATGGTATTTTCCAGCTTAACTTTTCTGTTCGCGTTTCTGCCGATAACGCTGATAATTTACTACCTCGTGCCGAAAAAGGCAAAGAACGTGGTCATTCTTGTCAGCGGTCTTGTTTTCTATGCCTGGGGCGAACCTGTATACGTCCTGGTCATGATACTCTCGACGTTCATAGACTACACCGCGGGGCGCATAATCGACAAATACGACGACCGGCCAAAGATCAGGACGTTATGCCTGCTGGTGTCGCTGATAATGAACCTCGGGCTGCTGGGTACGTTCAAGTATCTCGGGTTTATCATAGAGTCGCTCAACGCGTGGTTCGGCCTTGCGATACCAAACCCGAACCTGCCGCTGCCGATAGGCATCAGCTTTTTCACGTTCCAGTCGATGAGTTACACCATCGATCTTTACCGCAGACAGATAAAGGTGCAGAAGAACGCCGCAAGCTTCATGGCGTTCGTTACGCTGTTCCCGCAGATAGTTGCGGGGCCTATCGTCAGGTATGAGGATATCCAGAACGAGATCGACGAGCGCACCATCACCGAAAAGATGGTGGGCGACGGCATCTCCCGCTTCATCGTGGGACTTGGCAAGAAAGTCCTCATCGCCAACAACATCGGTCTGCTGTGGACGGAGATAAAGGCGCTGGAATACGGCAGCCTTTCCGCGGTGACGGCATGGATGGGCATTCTCGCGTTCACGTTCCAGATATATTTCGATTTCAGCGGATATTCGGATATGGCTATCGGTCTGGGAAAGATGATGGGCTTCAACTTCCCGGAGAACTTCAACTACCCGTATATGAGCCACAGCGTGTCTGAATTCTGGAGGCGCTGGCACATCACCCTCGGCGACTGGTTCAAGAGCTACATCTACTTCCCGCTGGGGGGCAGCCGCAAGGGGCTTCCGCGCACGATAATCAACCTGCTCATCGTCTGGACCATCACCGGTATCTGGCACGGCGCAAGCTGGAACTTCATGCTGTGGGGCGCGTATTTCGGCATTCTCATCGTCATCGAGAGGCTTTTCCTCGGCAAGGTGCTGGAGAAGATACCCGCGTTTTTCAGCTGGCTGTATACGTTCGTCATGGTGGTATTCGGCTGGGTGCTGTTCGACGCGGTCGCACCGGGTACGGTGGATTTCGGCGGCGTGTTCAGTCAGGTGTGGACTTACATCTCGGCTATGTTCGGTGGAAACGGAGTGTTCCTGGACAACGCGGCGACAAACTACATCGTGAACTACGGGCTTATCTTCGCGATATGCATTTTCGGCAGCTCCGACGTACTCAAGACCCTCACCGGATATATCAGGAAAAAGGCTCCGGTATGGGCGCAGTATGGCTTCCCGGTGGTGGATACAGTGGTGATGCTGGCTTCCGTCGCATATCTTTCCACATCAAACTACAACCCGTTCCTGTACTTTAATTTCTGAGAAAGGAGAACAGCAGATGAAATTCAGAATGACCCCTGCAAAGCTGATGATAGCTTTGTTCACGATAGTCACACTTGCGATACCGATAACCACCGCAGTTCTCCCAAAGCAGGAGCGCAGCGAGAATGAGAACCGCACCCTTGAAAAGTTCCCGGATATCGTAAATCACACCAAGATGGACAAGGCGCAGAACTTCAGCGAGGTGATGGACGCCATCAAGTGGGATTACATCACCGTGCGCGACAAGGACAGCTGGATGGACGACTTCGAGACCTACTTTTCCGACCACCTCGCCGGCCGAGAGGACTGGGTGAGAGTCAGGAATGAAATGGAAAAGCTCGTCGGCAAAAAGGAGATAAACGGCGTTTACACCCTCAACGACCAGATGATACAGGTGTTCAAGGAATACGACGCGGACATGGTGCAGAAGTCCCTTGACGCGATGAACGCCTTTGCAGAAAAGCACCCCGACATGCAGGTGAGCCTCATGCTGGCGCCCACCGCGCAGGAACTTTTCAGCAGCGAGATACCCACGTATGCGGGCTATCTCAGCGAAAAGAGCTTCATTGACGAGTGCTACAAGAAGATGAGCGGCATGACCACCATCGACTGCCTGAGTTTCCTTTCCGGGCACAAGAACGATTATGTGTTCTACCGCACCGATCACCACTGGACCAGCCTTGGCGCGTATTACGCTTACTGCGCGGCTGCAAAGACCCTGGGCTACAGCAGCTACGGGCTGGACAGCTTCAACATCGAAACGGCAAGCAGCAGTTTCCGCGGGACGCTGTATTCAAAGACGCTGGACAACTCCATCACCCCGGACAGCATCGATTATTACATGCTGGCTTCCGGTGAGCCGACGGTTAAGATGACGGTTTCTGACGGAAGAAGCGAGACTGTATACGATAGCCTGTATGTCCGCAGCTATCTTGACGTAAAGGATAAGTATTCCAGCTTCACCGGCAGCAATTCCCCTGTGGTCACCATCGAGACCGACGTGAACAACGGCAAGAACCTCCTGCTGATAAAGGACAGCTACGCGCACAGCCTGGTGCCTTTCCTGTCGAAGCATTACAGCAAGATAACCATGGTGGATATGCGCTACATCAACACCGACCTCAACAACCTTATAGACCTGAGCGAATATCAGCAGGCGATGTTTATGTTCAATGTGGTGTCGTTCAGCTCAGATGTCAACATCAGGAAGATAGCGCTGACGAAATAAGTTACAAGGAGAACGCTTTTGGATACGAAGAATATCTCAGAAACAGAAGAACTCGCAAAGTCCGGAGGGGCGCAGGGCAGCGGCGTGAACGAGGTTTTCTCCCGCGTGTACTGCGCCGTGCAGAAAACGCTCGGCGTAACCCCCTATGCGGAACAGCTGGGGGCGGCGCTGGCACTCGCGGGGCACAACATGGTGCAGATGCAGACCGGTGAGGGAAAGACGCTCTCCGCTGTGTTTGCAGCGTGCCATGAGGCGCTTTCCGGTGGTCAGACGATGATACTGACTTTCAACGACTACCTCGCAAGGCGCGACTATGAGTGGATGAAGCCCGTCTACGACGAGATGGGCGTTTCCATCGGCTGCGTGACTGCGGATACTCCCCGTGAACAGCGCCGGGAGCTTTACGGCAGGCAGGTGGTGTACCTCACCGCCAGGGAAGCCGGGTTTGATTATCTGCGGGATTTCGTGTGCTATTCCACCGGGGAAATGGTGTTCCCGGAGAAGCTTAACTTTGCCATTGTTGACGAAGCAGACAGCATCATGATAGACGAAGCGCGCATTCCGCTGGTGATAGCCGGCGATATCGAAGCCCACGATGACGGTTCCACCGCAGATGTATACGAAAAAGTCAGGGACTTTACCGAAGATGATTACGGCATAGACGACGACAGCCGCAACGTTTACCTCACCGACGACGGCGCAGACAAGGCGGAAGCACTTTTCGGCTGCGATATCTACGGAGAGGAAAGTACCGCGCTCCTCGCGAAGATATGCGCCTGCCTCAAGGCGCGGGTCATGCTCAGCGAGGACAAGGACTACATAGTCAAGGACAACAGCATTCTCCTGGTGGACGAATTCACAGGCAGAGCGGCTCCGGGGCGCGTTTTCCCGGGGGACCTGCAGTCTGCGGTGGAAGCGAAGCACGGGCTTAAGATAACTTCCCGCGGGCGTATCATGGGCAACATCGCGCTGCAGTACTTCCTGCGGCTGTTCCCGAAAATAGCCGGAATGACAGGCACCGCAGAGCAGTCGAAGCAGGAATTCGACACCATTTACGGGCTGCCCACCGTGGTCATTCCCACAAGGCTGCCGTGTAAGCGCACCGACCACCCGCTTGAGATGTACTACAACGCGGAGGAAAAGCGGCGCGCGGTGGTTTCCGCGATAAGGGAAGCCCACGCGATAAAGCGCCCGGTGCTTGTGGGCACTGAAAGCATCAGCGAGTCCGAGAGCCTTGCCGCAGACCTGGAGAAGCTGGGAATTCCCTGCACGGTGCTCAACGCGAAGAATGACGAAGCAGAAGCCGGGATAATCTCCCGCGCCGGAGAGCCGGGAGCGGTGACTATATCCACCAACATGGCAGGCCGCGGAGTAGACATAAAGCTTGGCGGTGCGGACTGCCATGCAAAGACCGAGGTCGAAGCCGCAGGAGGACTGCTGGTGCTTGCGACGGCAATGCGCGAGAGCTCACGCATAACTCAGCAGCTGCGCGGCCGCGCGGGACGTCAGGGCGACGTTGGCGAAAGCCGCTTTTTCGCTGCGCTGGACGATGAGATAATGACCCGCAACGACCTGCGTTCCCTTGCGGGGAGACATTACCCCGCGCAGCCTGTCAGCGGCGCGCTGGAGGATAAGTCCCTGCTGAAAGAAGCGGAGCGCGTTCAGCGCATTTCCGAGGGCGACGCGTTCGACGAGCGCGTGAACCTGATGAAATACACCCTCATCGGCGAGAAGCACCGCGCCATGACATTTGAAAAGCGCACGGCGCTGCTTGACGGCACCTATGACAGCGACCTCTGGCAGAAGAATTCCCCGGAACTTTACGCGCAGGCAGAACAGCGCTTCGGAAAAACCGCGCTGCAGCAGAAGCAGAACATCATTCTTGCCGCGCTGCTCAACGAATTCTGGTGCGACTACCTGGATTACACCGCGTACCTGCGCGAGGGTATCCACCTGACGCAGATAGCAGGCCGCGACCCCGCAGAGGAATACAACATCGCCTGCGAGGAATACTACAACGGCGCTGCGGAAAGCCTGCCGGAGCGCATGGAAGAGAAGCTTGAAGCGCTTATGGAGTGCGGCAGCCCGGACGAATATAAGCCGCTCATGCCGAGCCGCACCTACACCTACCTGCTCAACGACACCGGCGAGGAGTTCAAGCGCAAGCCGATACTCATGAATATATTCTCAGACGAACCTGAGGAAAAGCCGAAAAAGCAGGAGGAATACACCTCCATACCGGACGACCAGCCTGCGGAAAAGCCCAAAAAGGGATTTTTCGCGAAACTATTCGGAAAGAAGTAATTATGTCAACTGTTTGTGCAATAGCAACGCCTCCGGCAGCGGGGGGAATATCGGTGATAAGGATATCCGGCGAGAGGGCTGCGGAGATAGCGGCGCGGGTATTCCGGCCGGCTTCCGGCAGGAGCGCGGAGGAGCTTGCGGGCTACCGTGCGGCTTACGGAAAGATATACGACGGCGACGAGCTGCTGGACGACGGCGTGCTGCTGATGTTCCGCGCGCCGCACAGCTACACTGGTGAGGACACCGCAGAAATTTCCTGCCACGGTGGGATTTATGTCACCAGGCGCGTGCTTTCGGCATGCGTCAAGGCAGGCGCGCAGCCTGCGGGTCCCGGGGAATTCACCAAGCGCGCCCTCCTGAACGGAAAGCTGTCGCTCACCCAGGCAGAAGCGGTCGCGGATATAATCAGCGCCCAGGGAGGGCAGCTGCTCAGCTGCGCCAACGGTCAGCGCGACGGCGCGCTTTTCCGGCGCATGGAGGACTGCGCTGCACGGATAATGGAAGTTTCCAGCCAGATTTCCGCGTGGATAGACTACCCGGACGATGACACTCCGGTGGTCACGCAGGAATGGCTCACCGGAAAGCTTTCTGCGGTGCAGGGTATGTTCCGTGAACTTCTTGCGGGCTATGATACGGGCAGAATGCTCCGCGAGGGTATCTCCTGCGCGATAGTCGGCAAGCCGAACGCAGGCAAATCTACGCTGATGAACAGCCTTGCGGGGCAGCAGCGCAGCATAGTTTCCGACATTGCGGGGACTACCCGCGACATTGTTGAGGAAACAGTCGCGCTTGGCGATATCGTGCTGCGTATCGCGGACTGTGCAGGTATCCGCGAGACCAGCGACCCGATAGAGAAAATAGGCGTTGATATCATGCTGAAAAGGCTTGAGAGCGCGGATATCATACTTGCGGTGTTCGACGGCTCGCGGGAGCTTTCCGACGAGGACGAGCGGCTGCTGAAGCTGCTTTCCGGCAGGAATGTCGTCGCGGTAGTGAACAAGACCGACCTCCCGCAGAAGCTAGACGCTTCCGTTATCGAAGCCGCGCTTGGCGCTCCGGTGAAGCTTTCCGCGAAGCAGGACAACGCCGCAGCGCTGCTTGAAAGGGCAGTCAGCGAGCGGCTGGACCTCGGCAGGCTCGACCCGGACGCCGGCTTCATCGCCAACGAGCGACAGCGCGACTGTATCATACGCGCCAGCGACGCTGTGGACGGCGCGCTTTCCGCTGCGCAGCTGGGGGTTACTCCGGACGCGGTGGGAGTTATGCTGGAGCAGGCGCTGGACGCGGTTTACGAGCTTTCGGGAAAACGCGCGGGGGACGAGGTCATAGACGAGGTATTCCGGCGTTTCTGCGTGGGTAAGTGAGGGATAATACATGAACATTCTGATAATCGGCTGCGGAAAGGTCGGCAGCGAACTTGCGGAACTTCTTGACAAGCGCGGGCATGATGTTTCAGTCATCGACCGCGACGAGGGGCAGTTTGAGCGCCTGCCGGGGGATTTCAGCGGCTTCACCACCCCTGGAGTACCAATCGACCAGGAAGTGCTGAAAAAAGCGGGAATAGAGACCTGCGACGCGGTGTGCGCAGTCACCAGCGACGACGACCTTAACATCATGACTGCCCAGCTTGCCGAGGAACTTTTCCATGTGCCGAGGGTTTTCGCGCGCATTTCCGACCCGGACAAAGCGGACGTTTTCAAGGGCTTAGGGATATTCACGGTGTGCCCTACGACGCTCACCGCGGAAGCCGCGCTTGCGGCGATAGAGGACGTCAGCGAGGAAGTCAGCGTTTCCATTCAGCACAACGTCGTGCGTTTCGTGACTATGGACATGCCCGCGGAATTTGTCGGAAAGTTCCCGCAGGATATCGAACTTGAAGATAACGAGAACCTTTTCGCGATAATACGCGACAACGGAATGTTCCTGCTTTACACCGGGCAGGTGATAACGCTGGGCGAAAGCGACAAGCTTGTTTTCGCGCGGCTTTCGTAAGGAGATACATATGTTCAGACTTGTAATATTCGACCTTGACGGCACTTTATTGAACACCATAGGCGACCTTGCCGCAGCCGGGAACCACACGCTTGCCGAAATGGGCTTCCCGCAGCACGAGGAGGACAAGTACCGTCACTTTGTGGGCAACGGAATTCCGAAGCTTATTGAGAGAATGCTCCCCGCAGGGCATGACAGGGCGACTGAGGAACGTGCGTTCGCGATGTTCAACGAGTACTATTCGCAGCACAAGTGCGACCACACAAAGCCCTATCCGGGAATGCCCGAGATGATACGCGAGATAAAGTCGCACGGCGTTATCTGCGGCGCGAATTCCAACAAGGCAGACGAGTTCACCAAGGAACTTATCCGGCTGAATTACGGCGATGAGATAACCGAGGTGATAGGTTACGGCGCGGGCTTTCAGCCGAAGCCGGACCCGGGCGCGGCGCTGGAGATAATCCGTCGCACCGGCGTAAAGCCGGAGGAAGCGCTGTATGTCGGGGACAGCGATGTTGACATCATGACCGGGCACAACGCGGGGATTGCGGTTTGCGGCGCGCTGTGGGGCTTCCGCGGCTATGAGGAACTCGCGGCCAAGAAGCCGACATTCTTTGCGCATAACGCCGGGGAACTTCGTGACATAATACTCGGGAAGCGCTGAATACGCTGATGTTGTGATAACAGATAAAACCGGGCGCTGTTTGTTGTCAATGTACACAAAAATTCCGCTGTACGCAAGAAAAACTTGTGAAAAGTGGTGGACAAATCCGTAAAAACGTGATATACTGTAACCAAAGAAGCACAAAGGTGCTATCACAGGAGGCGATCCATCATGGCAAAACGTATAATCACAATAACCAGACAATATGGCAGCGGCGGACGTGAAATAGGCGAAAAGCTTGCAAAGCGGCTGGGCGTTGAATTTTTTGATAACAAGCTGCTTGACGTGGCTGCAAAGGACAGCGGTATCCACAAGACCCACTTTGAGGAAAGTGACGAGCGCCGCACCAACAGTTTTCTGTACCTGCTTTCCACCACATATGGTCAGGGTGGGGTGCCTTTTGACGACGCGCTGTTCTTCGCGCAGCTCAACGCTATCCAGAAGATAGCGACGCAGGAGTCCTGCGTTATCATCGGCAGATGCGCCGACTACGCCCTGCGCGATTTCAAGAACGTGCTCAACATCTACATCACCGCTCCGCTGGAGGACAGAATAAAGCGCGCCATCAACGCGTACGGCATCGCTGAAAAGCACGCGCCAAAGTACGTTGAACGCATGGATAAGCAGCGCATGTCCTACTACAACTACTACACCGACAAGCGCTGGGGCACTGCTGAGAACTTCGAGATATGCCTCGACAGTTCCGCGCTCGGCATCGACGGCTCGGTAGACCTGCTGGAGGACTTCGTGAAGAAGTACTTCAAGGATGACGGGCAGGGTTGATTTTAATTCGGAATTCTTAATTCGGAATTATTGTATCCGCTTCGCGGATAATATCTTAAAGGATTTTCCATAAAATACACAGGGCGAGAGTTAAACTTTCGCCCTGTAATATTTTAGAGGTTACCTTATAAAAATGTGACAAACTCTGCTTCCCGGGTGTATTATATATGAAAGGCCTTTCAAGACGGAGGAGTAACATGGACGAAAAGGAACTGACCCGGCTGGTGGAGAAATTCAGCGGCACGGTGTACAGGGCGGCGTACTGCTGCCTGCGCAACCGGGCTGACGCCGACGATATAACGCAGGACGCGTTCCTTGCGCTCTACACGTCGGATACGGAATTCACCGGGGACGAGCACATAAAGGCGTGGCTGATAAGGGTGGCAGTCAACCGATGCAGGAACCTGCTGCGGTCGGCAAGGTACCGCACGACAGTCCCGCTGGACGAGGCAGGGGAGATACCCGCAGCCCCCGGCAAGCCCGACAGCATACTGCCGGTGATAATGAAGCTCAGACCCAAATACCGCGTGGCGCTGTATATGTTCTATTACGAGGATATGCCCGTAAAGCAGATATCCGAGGTACTCGGAGAGAAGCCCACCGCGGTCACCACAAGGCTGGCAAGGGCACGGCAGCAGTTAAAACAGCTTCTTATAAAGGAGGGCTATGATGAGTATTGAAAAAAGGCTCAGGGAAAGCTTCTCTGAGATAACTCCCCCGACAGACAACGGAACTATCATCAGAAACGTTATTGAAAGGGCAGAAAATATGAAAAAGAACGAAACCAGAAAGCCGCGCTCAAACCGCGTGTTTGTGACGGTGTTTGCGGCTGCCGCGGTACTGGCTGCGGCTACAGTCAGCGTTGGCGCTGCCACCGGGTGGAACTTCAACAGCGCGTTCAGCCAGGTGAACCAGACAGTCGCGAATAACAACGGCAATCACAGCGTGCATGCTTATTCCACCGATGAAGTCCGGCAGGAAGCCGCACAAGAGCCCGTCCGCGAAAGTGTGGAAGCCGTCGCTGAAAACCAGTTCGATTATCTTTCCGGCGGAAAGGAACTCGACCTCTGGTATTCTTTCGACGATTTCAAGCTGAATATAAAGGGCGTCTGCGCGGACGATTACATGGCGTATGTGCTGTTTGACATCGTGTTCGACGATGATTTCGACTATTCCGCTAAGGCAGGGTGGACTTCATGGGAGATATGCACCCTTGCAGAAGCCGTTGATAAATCCCTTGACGAACAGCCGGAACTCGGAATGGTGAGCGGAATAGGCGAGGAAGTTATCTCCCAGGAGGGGAATGTACTGCATTGCAGCGTAAGACCCCATATGTTCAGCGAATATACATGGGCTGGCAAAACGCTTACGCTGGATTTCATGAGCATAAGAAGGTTCATTCCCGGCAAGTCTGAAAAGGACGATGTGCCGTATCAGGACAAGGAGGAACTCCTGTTCGGCGGGGACGGGCTGCATGTGGAGATACCGATAGACTTCCCGATATTTGAAACCACCACATGGGAGATAGACCAGCCCATAGACCTTGCCGCAGACGAGTACAACCGGCTTTATTACGGCGAGGAACTTCCTGCCACGGTGAAGTATTTCAGCGCAACCCCGCTGTCATGGCGCGTTTACGTCGAAGCGGACACCTCCACATTTGTCAAGGGCGACGCCTACAGCATCAACGTGAGCATTAAATCCGGCGACAGGACCCTGGAAACTGTCAGCGGCGAGGGTTCCGGCTGGATCGACGAGAGCGGTCAGGGAGAAATAAGCCTGTTTGCAGAACCGGTCGATACCGCGGAGATCACATCGATAACCGTATGCGGGCAGACGTTCCAGCTTAAGTAAATAACTATACCCGCAGCCACGTGACTGCGGGTATATTAATATAGTATCCCCTGTCAAGTTTTTCAGAATAATGACGATATAATATGAAGCAGTTTGTCGAAAAAGTCGATTTGTGCCCGCGAAGCGGGCTTTTAAAATCAGTTTTTTGCCACGGGTTTCCCGGGGCAAAAAACACTTCTATCCCAGCAAGTGTGCGGGTTGGCGGCAAAGCCGCCAAGACGTGCGCGCAGCTGGGATGTTTCGGCGGAAAAGTCACTTTAGTGACTTTTTCGACGGTCTGTATGAAATTTATTTATTTGCAATGCAAAAAAACTTGTTCTGGTTTGCTTTATGTGTAAAGGACAATACCGCAGACGATCGTAAGGGAAGCGCTGGATAAAACAAAATTGCTCCATTCAAGCGATTATACTCACGCGTTACAGCGTATTCTAAGGTGTTGCCATTATGGACAAGGAGGTCACTGATGTGCTGATAATCACTAGCGACAATTTCCCTCAGTATTACCGGGAACATATTCAGACAGTGTATCGGATAGCACTTGGAATAGTACGGATACCCGAGGAAGCCGAGGACATCGCGGCAGACTGCTTCACCGCGATGATAAGAAAGGCAGAGTTCAACGACGACGCCCATCTCAAGGCATGGCTTATCATTTCAGCCGAGCACAAGGCGCTTAACGTGGTTAAATCCGCGCGAATGAAGAGAAATGTGCCGCTGGAGCTGCTCCCCGAGCGTTCCGCCGACATAAACGAGCACAGCCATGAGCTGAGAGAAATGGTGTTTGGTCTGCCGGATAAGCTGAAAACCGTGACATATCTTTACTACTACGAGGATATTCCGGTCAACGATATCGCGGTGACTGTGGGGATAAGCGAAAATAACGTGTACCGACGGCTTGCGCAGGCGCGGAAGCTGCTTAAACTTGCATTAAAGGAGGGAGAGATATGACAAAGCAGGAACTTATGAATACATACGATTCCATGTCCATGCCGGAAGAGCACGTCGCAGAAATCGAAGCAAGGCTTAAAAAGCTTTACGAAAACTCCGACCCATCTTCCGTATCTGCACTCCCGACAGATTCTCCCAGGGAATACCGGCTCGGCAGAAAGAAGCACTCTGCCATAAGGACAGCCGCTGTTTCTCTTTCTGCTGCGGCAGCGGCTGTGCTTTTGGTGCTCGGTGGAAGGTACCTGATAAACGGACTGCCTGTTTCCGACCCGCCCGTTGACGCCGAAACTGAAGAAATACGCTTTGAGAGCGCAGACGACATTCCCGCATATGAGAATGCGGGGTGTTATGACGAGTATGAGCATTCGCTCATTGCAGGCGCAGAGACCCACGAGGCAGGCGTTACGTTTATCCGGCAGCTGCGCTGGGAAAATCCGGCTTCAGTGGTGCGTATCAGGGTCACCTCCGAGGTTTCGCACGACGAAGAGGGTTTCACCGAATACGGCGCAGAAGTCACGGAGTTCCTTTCGGGCAGGAAAATCGCTTTTTCCGGGCATAAGGTTTCTTTCGAGCTGAGGAGCACGCATTCTGAACAGGTAACAGGTGAGCCGTCCCTTGCCGTGGGCGATGAACTTATCGCGGTCGCCGCTGAGAAAGATGGCGTGATATCCCTTGCGCTTCCAGATGAACTGCTGTTTGAGTGCTTCACCGTAAATGGGCGTGATTTCGCGGCGCAGCGCCACTGGCACTGGCAGGACCTCGCGGACAAAGCGGCTAATTACCAGTATGGCGATATCAGCCGTATAACCACAGTTACCGACGATCCGGTTTCTTATTACGGGATCTATGAGCAGGGGGAGCTTGCTTCAGCACTGGAGGAGCTTATCGGCGAGGCGGGTTCTTTCAACGAAGAGCCGCTGCCTGACCTGTACGGCAGCTTCACGCTTGATTTCGGGCTTGTGGAGCCGTTCTGCTATTACTGGTTCGACGAGAACAACAATCTTATCAGCATGGACGCCCGGGAAGATATCTTCGGAAACGTCCACGGCTGCGACGATGAGGAAGTCCCCGACATGTACTGCGCTGGCTTCTTCGAGGACGACCAGGACTGGTATATGCGCGCTTCCAACAGAAACGGCGGCGACAGCATGTACTGGGTGCCGAAAGACGACCAGGAGCATATGTACAGGTTTGATTTCGGCAGCGACGCTTCGCTTTCAAGGGCTGATTATTCCGAGCGCTATCTCAGGCAGGGAAAGGGCGACTGGTCGTTCTCCGACCCGAACAACGACGGCAGCTTTTACACTTCCGCACAGCAGATAAGCGGCAGGCAGCCCGTCGAAAACTACGTCGGCAAAATTTCCTGGCTGGGCAAGGAAAAACTCTGCGCCGACCACGGGGAAAACTGGGCGGCGGAGTTCAACAAGTGGTACAACTGCGGCGAGAGCATTGAGATGGACGGAACCAGCTACACCCGCGGTCTGCTCAAGGGCGCGGGCGGCGCGGAACCTCCCTATTATTACGGAATGGGCGACGTATGGCTCATCGACCACACGGATACCAGGATAGTTGCGGCATTCCGCTTTACCGCGGACGATGAGAGTTCAGCCTATGCCGCGCGGTACTTTATCCTCACTGCGGAATACCAGAACGGTTCCTGGCAGGAAAGCTGGCAGGAACGCACGCCAATCGACGCAATGATGATGCAGGGCGTTATTTCACCGGCAAATTCCGGCTCCTGCCGCGAAGAGCGCTTTGAATGGAATACAGACTGCACCATTGCGCTGATATCCTCCGGCTCCGACCTTTTTACAAACGATATCGCAACCGACGAGTATTACCGGGTAAGTTCCTACAAATGCTCGCGCTATCTCCAGATAGATGAAAAGCTGTATGTCATCGGGCGTGGACCTGACGCCCTGGGAATGTTCCTGTCGTGCTACAGCGTGGGCTCAGGCGACCTGGTACTTCAAAGCCCGTTTATTGCGGGCGATGAGGTGGAGCAGTTCTTCCTTTCGCCTGACCAGAAGTACATAATGGCAGTGACGACAGACGGCGGCACGAAACTGCTTTATGTCTGCGACCGATATACCACTGAGATTGTCGCCTTTGCTTCTAATACTTCAGGTGAAACGCAGTTCACGCTGGACGACGGTGGATTCACTATAATCAAAGACGGTAGCGAACAGCGCACCAACTATGATTTTGGAAGCTTTGACGGCGGACCGGGAGGTCCATTGGGCAAACAGCCTGACGGCGGCAGCAACTGCATTCTTGTTACCCTGCCGTACATAAAATCCGATGTATCGTACCCCAAAAATCAACTGTACTATTACGACGCTGCAGAGAAAAAATACCGTTGTGTGCTTGAGGGAACATTCATAGCAGGCATTGAGGACGGCGAAACGGTCTATGTAATGATGAATACGGAGCAGGGCTGCCAGATCTACGGCATTGAAAGCGGCGAACGCAGAACGGTCGTTAATAATGCGTTCTTTGAAATGCACGAGTTCCCATCAGATGATATCGCGATGGAAATGCGCGACGGTAAGATCGCGCTGGTATTCGGCGACAGCCAGAACACAGTATGGCGGTTCGACAAGTACGCGGGAACGCTCATTGCAGACGAAGCGCTCTCCGGTGAGGACAGTCTGTTAAATGAGAACGTTCCTGCCGATGGGGAGGCGTATTACGACGATGTGTTCCAGAGTTTTGACGTGAATCCTGTGTTCGGGTATTCTTCTTATGATGATCTGCTGAACAATGCGAAGGACGCAGAGGCGCATTACGGCTCAAAGGCGCAGTTTGTGCTGTGCAGCATGGTTCGCGTATTCACGGGGAAGGAAGCGAGAAAATACGTAGGTTCTTCCGGCGACAGAACGGTATATGAGGTGCAGATCGTCGAAAATCTCATCACCGGAGAGAAACTGGATAAAACCGTGACGCTTGAGATGACGATGGGTTCACCGGAGATACAGCAAAAAGGCGACCCGATCTATGCGCCGGGGGAGATGTTCACCTGCGCAATGTTGGAGGATACCGAAAAGGGCTGCATGCAGGCATTGTACGGCTTCCGGTATGACATCAGGCTTGACGGCAGCAGCAGAATCGCGTACTCGCGCCGTAACCAGGAGCTTGACGGACTTGCGCTCACCGGTTCGCAGAATATATCCGCCAGCGTGGTGACAAGCACTTCAAAGAACCCCGCTATTTATTCCCAGAGAATTGCGCTTTCTTCTGTCGCTGAATTCGTGGCAAAAGAATGGGCTGAACACGGGATAGGCTGAACATATCAAACAAAAGCGGAGCTGGCAGCGGCTCCGCTTTTTTATATTACAATAAAGCTTTCGGAGTTCCTGCTGATATAATAGGAACAGCGTTGGAAAGGTAAACCCGATAATTGGAGAGCCACGCGAGATTTTTGCCGCATCGGTTCGCGCGTATGAATACGAATGCGGGACAACCCCGGAAAACGAGCCACGCGAATTCGCAGCAAGAGCGAGAAAAATATCAGCCGCGGAAAGGAACAGTTGAAAAGGTAAACCCGATAATAGGAGAGCCACGTGAGATTTTTCGTTTTTTGCGGTCAATCTAGTGGTTGTGTGCCGTTTGATAAATAAAGCAAAAACAGCCGTCCCACTCCGGGACGGCTGAGAAAAATCGGATGTTTTGCCGCAATGCATATTGCGGCAAAACGATGGCACCCCTTGTAGGAATCGAAAAAATCTAATTGTTTTATGCAATTATTTACCATGTCATGTATTTGCGATAATCATGCGGCTTCGTGAGGTTTTGTTTAACGTGGCTTTTTTCGACAAATTCTTCTTTTCAGCAAATTTTATCGAAAATGAAGGACAGTGAATGGACAAATTTCGGGGCATATCTCTGCGAAATATATAAACTGCGTCGGCATAAATTGTCGACGCAGTTTATATTGATAATTAAATTGTGCTTGGCTCAATATCAGCTTCTAAATTGTTTGACTTTATAAAAGCATCTACCGTCATTCTGTTAACACCAAAGATTCTTGCTATCTCGCTTTTGGAGACATTTTGATGTCGAAGCACTCGAATTGTTTCTTCTTTTCCTGATAATTTAACATGTGATGATTTTCTTCCGACAGGTCTTCCTAATACAACACCTTCTGCCTTTTTGCGTGCGAGAGCTTCTTTGGTTCGCTGGCTGATTAAATTCCTTTCTATTTCGGCGGAAAGCCCGAATGCAAACGCTAATACTTTGCTTTGGATATCTTCTCCTAAGCGGTAGTTATCTTTGATTGTCCATACCTTGCACTCCTTCGTCATGCAGATATTGAGGATTTCCATAATCATAAATAGATTTCTGCCAAGCCTGGAGAGTTCTGCACAAATGATAAGATCGCCCTGCTTGACTTTTTTTAAAAGTTTGCCAAGCTCGCGTTTGTCGTAGTTTTTGGTTCCACTTATGGTTTCTTCAATCCACCCATCAATGGTAAGATTGTTTGCTCGAGCGAAGTTCTGGATTTCAAAACGCTGGTTCTCTACAGTCTGCTTGTCAGAGCTTACTCTGATGTACCCGTAATTCATAAAAAATTCTCCTTTGGATTATGTTTATTAATAACGAGCGTTTATATTAAGCAGAATGCTGTTGATAATCGTTTTGACAGCTCTGAAAGCTGGGTCATCCTTTCTCCTGTTGAACAGTCCATTAAGAGGAAGATTGAAGAAATAGGTGTTCCTCTTAAAGACTGGGATGTAAGAATAAACTACGGAATAAAAACAGGTGCAAATGACGCTTTCATAATTAGTGGTGATAAAAAGGATGAGCTTATCGCTGCCGACCCGAAAAGTGCCGAAATTATTCGACCAAATTATTTCGCCATTCTGAGGTTTTAATTATGCAGGACATAGTTGCATACTCATTCTTTGCTTTTCGGTAAATCAGCATATTCACATCAACAGTTACAGACGGAAATACTTTTTCACCAGAAAAATCAATAAGAATGATAGGATTGGTTTTTTCGGCAAGGAATTTGCGTGTGTTTTCACCGTAGCCTGCTCTGAGCCACTTGTTTGAGGATATAAAAGCTAAGATACCATTAGGTTTGAGCAATTTGTGCCCAAGTTCATAGAACAGACAATAAATATCGCCTGTCCTTCCATATGTGTTATATCCCATGCGTTGGAGCTTATCGGCTTCAGTGTGCATGGACTGTAACTGAATGTATGGTGGATTTCCGATGACAATATCGAACCCAATAAAGCGCCCCTGTTCGTCTATTACTTCCGGAAACTCTATTGCCCATTCCAGTGTTTTGGTGTTTTCAAATAACTCCGGAATGCTGTCCAGACGAATTTGTGAGCGGCTATAGAAAATATCATCCTTGATCCTATTGATATTTGAGACAATTTTTTTCTTTTCAACCTTGTCAGAGCAAGATTTATAAGCCTTTACATATCTCTTGTAGTTTTTAAGGCTAGTTGATATATCGTCTATATTTTCGTTAACTTTGATTGTGCTTTCTCCCACAGCAAAATTGGTATAATATATCAAAGAGTTTCCATCTTTTATATTAATATCAATATTGGGGAGCGTTTCCATTACTCCATCCTCATAATAGGCATTTTTCAATAATTCGATCCACAAACGGAGCTGACAAATTGCCACAGCGTTTTTATTTACATCAACACCAAATAGGCAATTCTCGATGATTATTCGTTTTTCGTTAAAGAGTGTGCCTTGAATTTCACGCGACTGGTTATTATTCCTCTTGTACATAAAAGGAGTTCCATCGCCATACTGAACCGTCAACACATCTCTTTCAACAGTTATATCACAGTCTTTGAGCAATTTATCAGAATTATAAATGAACAGTACCCCTATGTACTTCTTAATTGCAATAATTTGGTTTAATGCGGATACGAGGAAGTGACCGGATCCAACGGCAGGATCGCATATTGTAATAGAATTGATAATATCATTGATCTTTTTACGCTGTTCTAGGGTATCTATTTTGTTGTAAATATCAGTAAGGCTGCCGCAGTTCCACTTCATGGCAGAGTTCACCTTATCCAATTACGGTTCTTTCAATGCTTTCCCTTGAGAGGTACTCTGTGATTTCTGATGGCGTGTATGTAGAACCATCTTTATAACCGTTTAGCTTTTCAAAAATCAGACCCAGTACAGCTGCGTCCAGAATTTCACGCATTGTTCCGTCAGAGGCATTGGCTTCATCTGATGCAAAGTTATAGCTGTTAAGGAAGTCTATAATATATTCAAGCAGGTTGTAATTGGGCTTTGCCTTTTTTCCAAGAACAGTACGAGAAAATCTTTTGATGGTTGAATTTTTAAGTTCGCTTATCATTATTCCATTATGATAAATGCCTCTGCCAATTTCGACATCCTGTTTTTCAAATAGAGAGCTGTTAAGATAAGGAATTTCCCTGAATTTATTGAAGAAAGTGGTATCTTCTCTTTGCTTTTTACCGAGGACTTCAAAAAACAAACTTTCCAAATCTTCAAAACTGGTTATCTTTTCCTTGTCAAGTATATGGAAATCTGGTGTGTCAGAGTTGAAGGAGATTAGCTGACCTTCGAACAGCTTTATAAAAAGAAGTCTGTTGATCCATGTGATAACCAGTTCATACACAGTGGCGCTAATTTGTTCATCGGGGGTATCTTTCTTTTTCAGTAATCTGATGATCTGGTAGGAAAGAGAGTTTTCTATTTCTGGAGCGATTTCAACGAGTTTTTTGTTTTCAGAGTCGATTTCCTTAAGTCCCATGATATAAAGGAGCTCATGGTAGAACCTATCGTTAAGCTTGTGAGGTTCGTATTGTATAGATAAGTGATTCTTTATAAGGTAGTTTTCTGATAAAACCTTGTAGAGATTTTTTAATAGACTTTTCTTTGAGATACATTCCTTTATATTAAAATGAATGTACGGGAGTGTATCTTCAATATCTATTGTATCAAATCTTTGCTTAAGTTCTTCGTAGAATGAGGCAGTATCACTATATGGCGTAAGTCCCTTTTTGAATTGAAGATATCTGTTCTCAATACCGCCGTTGGTTATGGAATGAATATCATTTGCGTCAAATAAATACCAATCGTATCCATTAGATATAATTAGCCTTCTAATTTGGCAATCGGTAGATATCATTGCTTTAGTTTTGGTGGAATCGATCGCACGTTCAAGATAATAATAGACTACTTCGTGCAGGGCTTTTCTATTAAAATGATTTGGTGAGATCATTTCAGCTGTATTCTGGGGTGCTTTAGCTTCCATTATTGCAAGGAGAACGCCATTTTCCTTTAATGCACTATCAATGTAACCATCGGTGTTTATAGAAAAACGCATATCATTATAGAAAGATGCTCTGAGAAAGTCGTTGATAATATTCTTTATGTGTTCTTCGTTTTCTGTATTTTTAACGGCAGTATCAAGATTATCAGCAAACAGTGCACATTTGCTTTTGAAATCTGAAAGCTGATCTTCGGATATGGTCAGCGCAGGAAGAACCAGGTGTTTGGTATCATTAATTTCTATAACAGACATACTTTTCTCCTTGTGTTTTTAATGTACAAAATAATGGCATATCTCAATTAATTATAGCACATAGTTCCAAATTAATCAAGAAGAAAACTTACATTAGATGTTGCTATTTTGAATTCGTTGACTGAAATCCAATCTATAAATTTAGCTATTATGGAAACGAAAATAAAAAATAAATGAATAATCCAATGCAAACTGACTATACTTTTCAATAACATCTTGACAAATTTATGAAAAGAAATTATAATAATAAATAGTATTGTTGATTTGTATAAAAGGTTTCAATGGAGGATAACCTAATGAAAATAAAAAGAGACGCATATCTGAATGAGATAATACAGTATAAGTGGGACAGTCAGATAAAGGTAATTACGGGAATACGCCGCTGTGGAAAGTCATTCCTGCTGCGAACGCTGTATAGAAATTATTTGCTGGAGAACGGAGTTGCTGAAAACCGGATAATCAGCATTGAACTCGATCAGGTTCGCGACATCAAGTACAGAAATCCGCTGGAGCTGACTTCGTATGTTCGTGGATATGTTGAGGGCAAGCAGGAGCAGTATTATCTGTTCATAGATGAAATCCAGATGTCTGACGAGGTAAACAATCCCTACAACCCGGACGGAAAGAAAATCACTTTCTATGACGCCCTGAACGACCTTCGTGAGATTGATAATCTTGATATTTACGTTACGGGCAGCAACTCGAAAATGCTGTCATCGGATATTCTGACCGAGTTCAGGGGGCGCAGCGATGAAATTCGAGTTCACCCGCTGTCATTCGCGGAGTATTTCTCGGCAGTCGGCGGCGATAAGGACGACGCCTTTGACGAATATGCATTCTACGGCGGTATGCCGTTCGTGCTGTCCCGACCGAATGACACGGCAAAAATGAAGTACCTTGAATCGCTGTTCAACGAGGTATATATAAAGGACATTGTTGAGCGTATGGGCATAAAGCACGAAGATGTGCTGAAACAGGTGCTTGATCTGATATGTTCATCAATAGGCTCGCTTACCAATCCAAAGAAAATTTCTGATACTATTCGTTCGATGACGAATACATCTATTTCGCAGAACACGATAACCTCATATATCGGACACCTTGAGGACGCATTCCTCATTTCGGAAAGCAAGCGTTACGACGTCAAGGGGAAGTCTTATTTTGAGTATCCGTATAAGTATTACTGCGAGGACATTGGTCTGCGTAACGCAAGGATAGGTTTCCGTCAGCAGGAGATGACTCACATCATGGAGAACATCATTTACAACGAGCTGATAGTCCGTGGATTCTCAGTTGATGTGGGCGTTGTGTATTCCAGAGAGCAGAACAGCAGCGGGAACTATTCAAAGGTAGCGCGTGAGATCGATTTTGTTGCGGTTAAGGGCGGCAGGAAAGTGTACATTCAGTCGGCTTTTGCATTGCCAGACGAGGAAAAGGCGGCACAGGAAATGAAGCCTTTCGCTCTGACTGGCGATAGTTTCCCCAAGGTTATAATCAGAAAGGACATCAGAAAACGCTGGTATGATGACATGGGAGTGCTGAATATAGGTCTGATTGACTTTTTGCTCGATGAAAATTCAATATAAAATAGACAGCCGGAGGTATTAGCCTTCGGCTGTTACATTTCGTGGAAACTTCAACAATGAGACATGGTGTCCCATTGTTTATTTGATGAAAAGGAAAGAATGCGACATCATGTCCCAATGTTTAAGGGTGAGAAATACCACTTTTTTTATTTGGCAGGAATAGCGTGGTGCAACACGCTACCTTACATCGCTCCGCCAAAGGCGGCGCACTTGGTTAATGAAATATTGTTGTGGTGAATATTTTAATAATGGTTTTTAACATAAATTCATATAATAATGAAGCAATTTTTATTTATTCTTTTTATGGCTGTACAATAATTGTTACACAATATGAATTTAAGTATTACCTTGAAATATTTTTTTGCGGTACGATGTTAGATAGATATGGTCACACATCTATTCCTCTTAAATCAAAAGTGGTGCTGTGGACTATAAAACAATGGGACATGATGTCTCATTGTTACAACGTTACAGCAAACCCCTCATCAAAGTGACGAGGGGTTATTTTATAAGAAAAATGAATCAAGATACGCCTCGAAAAAACGTAACTCATACTTCTTTTCAGCAATCTCGGTTTTACTTTCCTGGGGGAGCAAGGCAAGGTTGTTTTTTAATTCGCTGATATGTGCTTCAACAGCTTGTTTAATTGTGTTGTCCCATTCGTTGAAAGCGGCGTCTGTACTTCCGCAAAGTTCACGCGAGTAAATTTGCTTTATCAATTTGTCCATCAAGTCATGGAGCTTGGATTTGTTTACGATTTCTGTAGTTTCAAGGTACGCGGCATTTTCTTTACTGAAATTGCTCAGGTAGTTTCCGCAAAAAAGTTGATTACTGTCGCAGGGATATGTTATCCTCAGTTTCTGAAGTTCGTCAAAGAAACTCAGAATTTCGCTGCGGAAAACTCGTTCCGTCATTTTGTCTTTTGGCATTATTGCTTTTTTCAGACTATCTAGGTCACGGTACTTCTGACGTGTTTCATAATAAAACTTTACGAGCGATGCCATGTGGGAGCGGGTTATTGTCTCAAGCGTATCGCGGAATCCAGCACTGTTGATTAAAATTGATAGCCCGGCCTTTTCGCCATCGCTCAGCGAAGCAATAGTGTTTATATCTCTTTGCGGCAGGCGCAGGTCTGAGAAGTTACTGATTACCACGGGTTTGCCGGTTTCCTTTTCAGCAGAGCGGCTCATTAGATAATCTACCGATACATCGTAGTAGTCGGCAATTCTGGCAAGTATCAGCATATCGGGGAATGACTTGCCCTGCTCATAAGCGCTGAGAGTAGGTCGAGATATTTCAAGGTCGGAAGAAGCCTGTTCTGAACTTACTTTTTTGGCTTTGCGGAGTTCTTTTAATCGAGCGGCAAAGTTTGATAACATTGTTGCGGTATCCATAATATGACCTCACTTTCTAGGTGGAATATACAAAATTTCAAATGAATATTAGACAAACTTTACAAATTTCAATTTTGTCGTAAAATGTAATTGACAAATAGCTTAGAATAGTGTATAATATAGTTTACAAAAGAATACATTAAAATGTAAAACAAACTTTTCTTTTGATGATTCATTATAGCATATACTTAATGAAAAGTCAAGAGAAAATCAAACGAAAGACAGATTTCATGAAAGGAGGTGGTATAGTGGAACGGCTATACTTTACACATTTGTCTGTAAATTAAAATTTACATTTGGCTGAATAAAACTAAAAACCTTAATTAACACTACTCAAAAACACATAGTTTGATTACTGATTAAGGAGGAAATTCATGAAAAAGAAAACAATCCTAACGATTAAAGAAGCGGCTGCTTGTATTGATGGGTTGACTGAACATTGCGTTAGACAGATGTGTAAAAATGGTCAACTTCATTGCTTTATGGCAGGTAAGAAATTTCTTATCGATGAGGATGAACTTTATAGAGTGGTATTTGGCAGAAACAGCAAGAATAGCGACTATGATAAGGATGAAATTAAGTTTGAACCGCTGTAAGAATTTTAAGAGCAGAAATGAGGTGTTGAATTGAATAGTTGGTTTGATGGAATAAGGATAGATGAGATAGCTTTCTATGAGGATTTCATGCAGGAACAGCCTCTTTTATTTGTTGACGGGATATTTTACTCAAAGGATGGCACAATTTCTGAGCAGGGGTTCAAGTTTACGCTGAGTGTCCGTACACGAAAGAACATTATGGAGATGAAAGAGGAAAACTGTTCAGTTGTCGGATTTCTTGCAGATACGCAGTTCGTCAGTTTTGGTTTTGAATTTGAATGTTCGACTGCGGACTTGTATTATGGTTATTGCCACTGGTGCAGGCTCAACGGTGTAACTTTCATTAAGCAGGAAAGCTTTAGCACATGGATGAAACATAGTGCTGAAAAATATGGACTCGTATACGACAGATATGTTGTGAGCGTTGGCAGTACAAAAAAGGCTCGCGGATATCGTGGGATAAAATGTCTGTATCGCGTCTGTGTCGTTTGAAATAGTTGGTATAGCGGTCAGACAGGACGGACAGTTGTTTTTTCTTTCCGGCAACCATGAATATATTTTGACAACTATAAAAAATGCTGTCTATGCTGCCTGTTAGGAAAAAAGCATAACAACCAACTTTGTGCTTAGGGTAATTGACAGGATAGACGGCGGGTGTCCTAATTGTAAAGTATAACATTAATAACAATACAAGTTACAGCATATCCCTTGACAATTTAGCGCTTTAAAGTTATAGTACAAGTGCAGAGATATGCCATTGACTGAACAACAGGAGGTTTAGTTATGGCTAATATAAGAAAAAGAGGCGATACTTATCAGATAAGGGTAAGCAATGGTTACAATGTTCATGGAAAGCAAATTGTAAAATCTAAGACATGGAAACCTGCACCTGGCATGACGAAGCGCCAGATTGAGAACGAACTGAACAGGCAGGCGGTTTTGTTTGAAGAGGAGGTGACTACCGGTCATATTAAGCCTACCAATATAAAATTTGAGGAGTTTGCGGAGAAATGGTACACTGAATACGCTCCTCAAAATTTGAAACGTTCTACATACGCTATGATGGGTTACATGAGACCTAGAGTATATTCGGCAATCGGTCAGTTGAAAGTTGACAAGATAACGCGAAATATAGTTCAGCGGTTTGCTGACGACCTTCATGCAAATGGAACGAGCATGAGAACAGGCAGAAAGCTTTCGGAAAAGACAGTGATTCACCACTTGACTTTTGTTTCCGACGTAATGGAGTATGCAGTTATGCTGGATATGATACCTGCTAATCCATGCCACGGTGTAAAGAAACCAAGGGTCAGGGTAAAGGAAAAACGAATTTATACAATGCAGGAGGCGGCAAGACTTCTTAAGCTTATGGAAACCGCACCTATTAAGTATAAAGCGCTTGTTACATTGGGTATCTATTCGGGATTGCGTCGCGCAGAGTTGCTTGGTCTTGAGTGGAGAGATATTGATATGGAGCATGAGGTCATCAGCGTTCGCCGAACATCTAACCACACGATAAAGGACGGAAATTATACCGATACAACCAAAAGCGAAAAATCCATGAGATCACTGAAACTGCCGACAATTGTTTTTGGTGTCTTAAAAGAGCTGAAATTATACAATGAGGCACAGAAAGAAAAGCTAGGTTCAAAATGGATGGACAGCGATCGTTTGTCTCTTAAATGGAATGGCGAGCTTATGGGTATAAATACTCCATATGAGTGGCTCAGAGAGTTTTGTGAGCAAAACAACATTGCTTTCACAGGAGTTCATGGGTTGAGGCATTTCAATGCTTCCGCGCTTATCAACGAGGGTGTGGACGCGGTTCTTGTGTCTCATGCGCTTGGACACTCGGCAGTCAGCACAACAACTAATACATACTGCCATGTGTTCGCAGAGGCTCAGGCAAAAATAGGCGACGCGATAGCGTCTGCTCTTGACTTCGACAAATACAAAGAGCGCGACTCTGAAACGATCGATAATGGACAATAAAGGACAAGCTCGTTTTCAGCAAAAAAGCAACTAATCGAACTGCATTTCAAAACGGTGCTTAAGGTACAAGGCAACCTTAAAATAGGAAAGCAAACCGAGATTTTTCGGTTTTTGCGTTCCGGTTAACGGAGCCATTCGTCTTAGTCAACAAAGCAAAAACGCCAGTCCCACTCCGGGACTGGCGAGAAAATATCGGTACGGTTTCCGCTGATAAATCAGCGGAAACGACTGGCACCCCTTGTAGGAATCGAACCTACAACTGCCCCTTAGGAGGGGGCTGTTATATCCATTTAACTAAAGAGGCGTTTGGAGACATTAAATAGTATAACACAACGGGGACGGAAATTCAAGAGAGAAATGAAAATTTGGTTAAGTTGCATAAAATTAACGGGGAATTTTGTATTCAAAGAGGAATACAAAACATCAGCGGGCAAATAATACACACGAAAAGAAGCAAAAAAATTTTTCTGACATCGCGGAAAATTGGTGTTAGGTAAATTAGGCAACCGGATTAAGACCGCATAAACAAAAGGAATTCGACGCTTTAAGTTTAAGTGGTTACAAATCGTTAACAATTGTGAATAAAACAGAACGGAAAGATTTATACAAATTGCACATTGACGAAACACCCCCGAAAATGTTATAGTGTAATACAAGGATATCTGTGTCCCGATGCACATTTATGCCTTGTAAAGGTAACTCCCCGACGGAGGACGATATTTCCGGACGGGCGAAACTATTAAGGAGGATTTTTATCATGAAAATCGCAAAGATTCTTTCCGCTGCAGCAGCTGCTGTTGTAGCTGTATCCGCTGTTGCAGTAAGCGCAAGCGCTGATTTCCGCGCAATCACTGATGGTGCACCCTACCTGCTCGCTGACGGCACAGGCAACTATGGCATCTGTGTATATTCCGACGGCGACAACAAGGACGGCGTTCCTGCTGTCAACATTGATGGCCTGGATCTCTCCGCTATCACACACGTTGCATTCACATTCGACGTAATCGACGACGCTGACAACCGCGACTGGTGGGACGGCATGGGCGGCGGCGCTATCGTAGTTTCCGCACACTCTGACCTGACCGCTGAGGACGCTGACCTGTACAGCAAGTATAACTGGGCTACAGCTGGCAACTTCTGGGGCGTAGTTGACGAGGATCTCGGTCTTGAGACTGTTGACCCCGCTCAGGGCATCGTTTCCACCAAGGTTGGCGACTACACCTACAAGATCGAAGCTGACGTTATCAACCCTGTTGCTAACGGCGACATCGGCACCCTCAAGCTCTACAGAATCTTCATGCAGGCTTGGAGCTTCACAATGTCCGACATCGAAGTTGTAAAGACTGAGCTGTCCGACTCCAACGGCAATGTACTCGCTACATTTGACGCTAAGGGCAACCTGACACTGGGCGGCACTTCTGCTCCCGCTGCTGACGACACTGCAGCTCCCGCTGACGACGCTACAGACGCTACAGGCGCTGGTTCCACCACCGCTTCTGACAGCAAGGGCTCTCCTGACACCGGCGTTGAGGGCGTAGCTGCTGTTGCAGGCGTAGCTATCGTAGCTGCAGGCGCTGTTGTTCTCTCCAAGAAGAGAAAGTAATTCAGCCCGTCAATACATTGACAAAAAATCCGGGAGTTTCAGAATTTTTTTTGAAAATGCTGAAACTTTTCCGGGCTTGTCCGTGACTACCGTAGTGCAATCAGGAAAAAATGAAAAAATTCAAAATATTTTGAAACTTTTTCTGAATCCTGGTTGACTACTGTCACGAACGACAAAAACGTTTATTACATCCGAGTGCCCGATAACTCAGAGATGTTATAAAAAACAACATTAGGAGGACTATTATGTTAAGAAGAAGAATTCTTGCTTCTGCTATGGCTTCTGTAATGGCTATCGGCTCTATCGCAGCTGTAGCTAGCGCAGAAGATACCGCAGTAGCTACCGCAAACGTAAAGACACGCGATGACCTCGCAGCTTATGTAAAGAGCTTCGACAAGTTCCGTGAGACTGAGATCTATGACTACGGCTCTCTCGCAGGTGAGGACTTCCTGGATGCTCTCGAGTATGCAGATAACGTTCTCGCTGACAGCAGCGCTACAACTATCGACTACACTGTAGCATACTCCATGATCGACTCTGTATACACTGAGCTTCTCAAGCACAAGTATACCGCTGATCAGCTGAAGGACCTCATCAAGAAGTATCAGAAGGATTACGACACCAACAACATCCTGAACGATGAGCTCGGCGACAACAGATGGAGCCCTGAGTCCTTCTCCGAGTTTGAGAATGCATTTGACGATGCAACAGCAGTTGCTTCCTCTTCTGACTCCAGAATCATCACCGATGCTTACGAGGTACTCGAGGATAAGCACGGCAAGCTGTCTGCTCTGACCGCTGTTACCAAGAAGGACTTCAGAACTGCTCTGAAGGCATATGAGACCGCTCTCCAGAAGGAATTCGCTTATGATTCCTGGAGAAGAGGTACCATCAAGAACTCCGGCTGGCAGTTTGATGGTAAGAACTTCGCTTATGGTCTGATCTACAACTACGTTGCTTCTGCTAACGGCACTATCAACGCTAAGTATGAGATCCTCGACCAGATCAAGGAGCTCAACACCACAACACAGACTGATATCGTTGACGCTTACAACGACTGCGTTCTGGCTACATCTGTTCTCAACGGCTTCACCGCTGACGACACCAACAGAGCTACAAAGGCTAACGTTAAGACTCTGATGAACACCTACCACGGCAGACTGGTATATGATTACAACACTACTGCTGCTAGAGATCTGTACGCAGAGCTGGTTGAAAAGCTTGGCACTGACAAGGTTCACAACAAGACTGGTGACAACTATTCCTACACAATCGATAAGAAGAAGCCTGCTCTGGCTTCCACCAGCTCTAATATCTGGTATGTAACTGGCGACGGTAAGCTGAACTCCGCTGAGCTGACTGTAAAGGCTGATGTAAAGTATTATATTGCTCTTGACGAGGATGGCTTTGCACTTGGTATCTCCACAACTGGTACTAAGGATGTTACTCCTGTAACTGACTGGTCTGGTAACAATGGATTTACAGGAGAGGTTTATGAGCTGACTGAGGCTAAGGAGTTCGGCGGCGTAACATATCCTGTAGGATACAGAGTAATCTTCAAAAATGATTGCATCTGGAAGATTCATGATACTGATTGGAGCACCAACTGCCTCACCGGTCTCTCTGTTGCAGAACTTCTCAAATTTGCTGATCCGGTTGTAGACGGTTTCCCGAACGCAAAGAGCTTCAAGCTGGTTAACGCTGGAACAACAGTTGACCTGACTGATTATATTGATGTAACTGCTGCTGACCTGGCTGCTAACGAGAAGTCCTCTTCTCTCAACAACCGCAAGGGCAATGGCTACTTCGAGGCTAAGGATGAGACTGAGAACTGGACAGCTCTGAAGGATGTTGCACACGTTAAGTCTGCTACATGGGACGATGACGGCGAGATCATCAACTCTTCTGGCGACACAGTACGTACCTATGTAACTCTCGACAACGCATTCAAGGTTGCTGAAAACTACCTCGACGCTAAGAACGATGACGATTTCGCTACTTCCGGTATCATCGTTGCTGGCGACGACAAGAGAGAGGCTCTCGATACCATCAGCGCTCTGGACAACAAGACCCTGAAGGGCTCTTCTCAGGAGTGGACACTGGTTTACAGAAACCTGAAGTACGCTCTGTCCGACAAGTATGATTCCACAACTTGCAACCACACCAAGAAGGACGTTGAGGAACTGATCGAAAAGGCATACGACCTGGCTGAAAAGACCGGTGACGCTGCTCTGTTCGAATACAACCACAATCAGCTGGTTGACGCTCGTCAGGCTGCTCTTGACTGGGTAAAGGCTGCTAACAAGATCAAGACCTACAAGGACAACGTAACTTACGTTGAGGTTGGTTCTCAGAGCTTCATCGCTGATAAGGTATATCACAAACTGAAGGATTACTATGATGTTCTCGCTGATGAGTATGAGAACTTCAAGTACAGCTTCGGTGAGATCTATGATTACATCAACGAAGTTAAGACCATGATCGACGACGGCAAGCTGACAGCTACCGACGCTCTGGTTAAGAAGCTCGCTGACGCTTCCTACTATCTCTCCACTGTTGAGAGCCTGGTAGTTGTTGACTCCACTACTAAGGATGGCACATACTCTTCTGAGTACACATTCAATGACAACGATGCGTTCACTTCTGATCGTATGTTCCAGGAATTCAACCGTGTATTCACCTTTGCTAAGAACGATCCTGATGGTTACAAGTTCCAGTACAAGGCTAACACATGGCTGAAGGTTAAGGGCGTTAAGGATTACTCCGGCAACCCCAACGTTAACTACACTCACTTCCAGCTGAAGACCGCTTACGAGGATCTGATCCTTGAGGTTAAGTCTCAGCTCGAGCCTGATGTAAAGATCGGCGATGTAAACAAGGACGGCAAGGTTGACGCTCTTGACGCAGCTAAGATCCTCATCGCAATCGCTGCTAACGAGACAATCGACGTTAAGGTTGGCGACTACAACGCTGATGGCGCTGTAAACGCACTTGACGCTGCTAAGATCCTGCAGGACGTTGCTGCTGGTGTCCTGAAGTAATTCAGCAAAACCCAGAATTCCTGTTTAGTTAATTTGTTCCTCCCGGGGCGCAAGCCCCGAGACGGAACTTATTAAATAAGCTATAAAATAATATGGAGGAAAACTATATGAAGAAGATTTTATCTCTTGGCGCTGCTGCTGCAGTTCTGTCCCTGACAGCTGCTGTTGCATCCGCTGCTGTTGCTCCCGCATTCTCCACCGACGCTCCTGTAGCTGGTGAGACTGTAACTGTTGAGATCACTGCTAACGGCATGACTCAGCCTGCAACTACTTTCACTGTAAAGGCATCTGACAACCTGACACTGGTTGATTCCAAGACCTACTCTGATTCCGCAGTATTCAACACTGACACCATGATCTATGCTTGGGCTGGTATCAATGCTCCTGCTGACGGCACAGCTCTTCTGACCCTGACCTACACTGTTAACGCAGCTGCTGACGAGGAGATCTCCGTATCTCTGGTTCCTGCTGACAACATGCTCGACATCGACGCTGATGCTGTAACCGCTACTGTTGTAGCTAAGACAGACGACGTTAACGACCCCACTGTTGACACCGTTGACACTGTTGACACTGCTGACACTACTGATGAGGGCGGTCTGACAACTGTTGATACAGCTGACACTGCTGATACAGCTGACACTGCTGATGCAGGCAAGAATGACAATAAGGGCGACAACAAGGGCAACCCTGACACTGGCGTAGCTCTGGCTGTAGTTCCTGCTGTTCTGGCTGGCGCTGCAATCGTAGTTGCTAAGAAGAGAAAGTAATTAGCAAACGCTGATTACTTCTAGTCTTCTGACTTAAACATTGAGCCCACTCCGAAAGGGGTGGGCTTTTTGCGTTATGTGGATTTTTGTATTTATACGCCCTTTCAAAGGACATTTGTTCGATTTGTGAATTATAACTAAACCAGTCGAAATATGCAGTTCGGCTGGCTTTATAGTGGAATTATATGGGTGGTTTATTTCAATAAAGTTTCGCAAAAGATTTTGTGCACTATGACGAACAAATTGATTGTGACGTGCAATCATCTGAAAATTACTTAATTCTAAAGTAACAAGTTAAATAGCGTTAACAAGATATTGATTGAAACAAGCGGAATAAACAAACGGGGCACAATATATAGAATGGAAAGGTTTTGAAACTAAGGGTTCAGAACTGAAACGGTTGGCTTTCGCAATTTATATAAAGTGACTAAAAAAATTCAAATCTTATTGACATTGACGGTTGAATTTGATATAATTAATAGGGTATTTATGATGGCGGTGTTATAGAATAGTGTAAATTTCGTCGAATTCACACAGACATGAGGGGAAGATATGAAACATATTATTGACGCCAGAAACGTTTGTAGGGATTTTCAAATCGGGGACGGAAGCACGGTTCATGCACTGAAGGGGATAAACCTGCAGATCGAGCCGAATCGCCTTTCCGTACTGAGAGGCAGATCCGGTTCCGGCAAAACTACTCTTATAAACATTCTGGGCGCCCTGGACAGACCCACTTCCGGTGAGGTGCTGTTCCTGGATAGCGACATCACAAAGCTTGCGGACAAGGATCGGGATAAGCTCCGCAGAGTTGAGATGGCGTTCGTGTTCCAGTCGGTTGCGCTGATCTCAACGATGACCGCATTCGAGAACGTGGAATTCGCGCTGAGGCTGACAAATCTCCCGTACAAGGAGAGGGTCGAGCGCGCAAAGCAGAGCCTGGTTCAGGTCGGGCTAGAAAAAAGAATGAACCACCGTCCGGGCGAAATGTCCGGTGGCGAGCAGCAGAGAGTAGCTATCGCACGCGCGATCTCGCATTCCCCGAAAATCATCTTCGCTGATGAACCTACCGCAGAACTTGATTCACCGACTGCAATGGCAGTGATGAAGCTGTTTCAGGACATAGTTCATCAGAACGACATTACCATAGTGATGACTACGCATGACACGGCAATGATGGAAATGGCTGATATCGTTTACACGCTGGAGGACGGCGTGATTTCCGACGTTATGGACAATTCCGCAAAAACGCCGGGGGAGGGCGCCGATGCCTAAAAAGGTGATGCTTGCGCCTCCTGAAAACATCATGGTGCAGGCAGAAAATCTAGTAAAGATCTACAAATCCAAAGACGTCGAAGTAATGGCGCTGCAGGGGCTTGACCTCACGGTCGAGCGCGGCGAGCTGATGGGTCTGATAGGTTCCAGCGGAAGCGGCAAATCAACGCTGCTCAACATGCTGGGCGGACTTGACCGGCCGTCGGCTGGCAGCCTTTACGTAGACGGCGTGGACCTGCTGAAGTTCACGGAAAAGGATTTCATAGAGTACAAGCGGAAAACGGTCGGTTTCGTGTGGCAGAACAACGCCCGCAACCTCATACCGTACCTCACCGCAAAGCAGAACGTTGAGATGCCGATGCTTCTTTCCGGGTATTCCGGCAGGGCGCAGAGGGCGAACGAACTGCTCGACATGGTGGGACTTTCCCACAGAAAGAACAGCAGGCTGGACCAGATGTCCGGAGGCGAACAGCAGAGGGTAGCGATAGCCATAGCGCTTGCGAATAACCCCAAACTACTGCTTGCCGACGAGCCGACCGGTTCAGTGGATACTGCAACATCAAAGCTTATTTTGGACGTGTTCAGGGAACTGAACCGCGCCATGGGCGTTACCATAATAATAGTAACGCATGATACAAAATTGTCGGCGCAGATAGACCGCGTAGTCGCAATCAGAGATGGCAAGACTTCTACGGAACTTGTGCGCAGAACGGGCACGCTGAGGTCGTTCGGCGAACTTTCGGAAGAGCAGTCAGCCCATGAGGAACTGACGGTTCTCGACCGCGCCGGAAGACTGCAGATACCCAGGGAGTACCTTGAAGAACTCGGGCTGAAAGGCGGCGACAAGGTCCGCGTGGAACTCGAGGAGGGCAGGATCTCCATTTACCCGCGTGGGTACACAAAGTAAACGATCGGGAGGGAGAACCCGATTTGCTGCAAAGCATTTTTAGGAAAGGTGGATTACACTGTGGCAAAAGAGCGAAACATGAAGCTGAAAAGGGCCGCGTCACTGTTCATGTCGGCAGTGATGGCAGCTACACTGGTTCAGGTTCAGCTGGCGCCGGGTGCTTCTGCGGAAGACGCGTTTGAAACCGCGACGGACGTAGACAGCCTCAGCATAGTCAGCAACAAGGGTACGTACAGAAAATACATAGCTAAGTATTCTGACGCTGCCAAGCCGATGGAAGAGATAAACGTTGACATCACCGATTTCGAACAGAGCGATGGCGCCGATGTTGCTCTCGAAAGCTATGAGGGAGAGGACAACTGCGTTGCTTGGGTGGACTGCGAAGGCACCCTTACCTGGAAGTTCGACGTAAAGACTGCTGGACTTTACAACATGGCAATGTTCTATCACCCTATCACAGCAAACAATACTACTATTGAAGTTGAGATGAAGATCGACGGCGAGCACCCATTTGACGAGGTAAAGCTTGTCGAGCTCGACAGATACTGGCAGAACGAGACCGCGATCACACGCGATTCCAGGGACAATGACCAGCGACCCAAGCAGGTGCAGTACAACACCTGGGTGAATTATCCTATCAAGGATAAGGACGGTCTTATCAACACGCCCTACTTCTTCTACCTTTCCGAGGGAACTCACGAGATCTCCCTCACAGGCATAAAGACCAATCTGTATATCAAGAGCATGCGCTTCTACAATACTGAAGAGCTTCCCTCTTATGCAGACATCGCCCCCACACAGGATCAGATAAACGCAACCCCCAGCGTTGGCGAGAATGGCGGCTTTATCCAGGGTGAAACTCCGGATTACACCACATCTTCCACGCTGTATCCTACATACGACAGAACGGACGCGTCCGTTTACCCATGCGACCCGGTAAAGAAGCGCTACAACACTATCGGCGCTGACACCTGGGATCAGGCATGCCAGATGGTCGCATGGAAGGTCGAGGTTCCCGAGGACGGATACTATAAGATCCGTCTGAGAGCACGCCAGAGCACGATGCGCGGCTTCTTCTCCAACCGTCGCGTCTACATCAACGGCGAGGTTCCCTGCAAGGAACTTGACGACATCAAGATACAGTATGACCCCAACTGGCAGACTGTTGACCTCACCGACAACGACGGCAACCTTATCTACGTAAAGCTCAACAAGGGCTGGAACGAGATAATGCTCGAAGCGATCCCCGGCGACATCGGCGCGGTTATGGAGCGTCTGGACGACCTCATCTTCGAGCTGAACTACTACTACAGACGTATACTCATGATCACGGGTCCCAGCCCTGATGAGTACAACGACTACTACCTCGAGGACCAGATCGAAGGCCTGTTCGACTTCTTCCAGAGAGCTATCGACACTCTCTACAACGAGAAGGCAGGTATCGAGGAACTGACCGGCGCTGGTTCTGAGGCTTCCACGCTGCAGACCATGGCAGTCATTCTCCAGATGGCAGTTGACCACCCTGAGGATCTGCCGCAGATGCTGTCCTCCATCAAGGATCAGATCTCCGCAGTTTCCGCATGGATGAGAGACTACCGCGATCAGCCCCTTGAGATCGACTACATCGAAGTTAAGGCTGGCTGCGATGAATTCCGCAAGAGCGGCATTAACTTCTTCCAGTCCTTTGCGTTTGGCTTCCAGGCATTCATCGGTTCCTTCTTTGAGGACTACACCTCCGTGTCTGACTCCACAGGCGCTGAAAAGACGCTGAACGTCTGGGTTTCCCTCGGCCGTGACCAGGCAACCGTTGTAAACGAACTGGTAAGCTCCGAGTACAACCCCACTCACGATACTAAGGTAAATATCTCCCTGGTACAGGGCGCCGTTCTTGAGGCTACCCTCGCGGGCAAGGGTCCTGAGGTCGCACTGTTCATCGGCGGCGACTTCCCCGTAGTCTGCGCTTCCAGAGGACTTCTCGTAAATCTCAAGGAACAGCCGGGTTATAATTCTGTTGTAAGCAGATTTACCCCCGATGTTACCACGCTTTATGAATTCAACGGCGGCGTTTACGGCCTGCCGCTGACAGAGAGCTTCCCGATGCTGTTCTACAGAACGGACGTACTCGAGGAACTCGGTTACACAACGCCTCCCACAACATGGACAGAACTTATCAACATGCTGCCTGATATCCAGAGAAAGTACCTTGAGGTAGGTCTTATCCTTCCTTCCAACATCTCTTCTCAGGTATTCGACGCAGGTAACACGTTCGTTCTGCTGATGCTCCAGACCGGTCAGGACTTCTACAAGTTCGACGAGGCAAGCGGTCAGTACATTTCTACCACATTCGACACAGAAGCGGCAGTAAATGCATTCACACAGTGGACTGACTTCTACACCATCTACGACTTCGACCAGACATACGACGCATTCACCCGTTTCAGAACCGGTGAGATGCCGATACTGCTCCAGAACTACACATTCTACAACCAGCTGAATGTTGCAGCTCCTGAGATCAAGGGTCTGTGGTCGTTCACACACGTTCCCGGTTCCTACGTATACAACGAGGACGGAACAAAACAGACAAACGCTGACGGCTCCTACAAGATCAACTATACAGCAAACTCCGGCTCTGCAGGCGCAGTTATCTTCACAAGCTGCAAGGACGTAGACGCTGCATGGAACTTCATCGACTGGTTCACCACCACCGATGTACAGGTCGAGTATGGTACTACTATCGAGGCTATCATGGGTCCGATGGGTCGTTACGACACCGCGAACGTCGAGGCTCTCGGCAAGCTCAGCTGGTCCACAACCGAGCACGAGAAGATCGCCGATCAGATGTCGAACCTGAAGGAAGTACCGATCATTCCGGCTTCCTATGCCGTTACAAGAAACGTTTACAACGCATTCAGAGCGGTAGTAAACAACCAGAAGAACCCCAGATATCAGCTCAGCTCCTACAACAGAGACATCAACTCTGAGATCGTAAGAAAGCTGAAGGATCTCGGCTATTACAATGGTTGATCGCTGACTCCTCCCCTTCGGTGCGCCGGGGGGAAGGAAAGCATACCAATACAAAAATAGGAGGAATCAGCTTGTTCGGTAAAGAAAAATCGCAGTATATCGAGGACAATAAGTTCAGATATACCATGCGTGAGATGAAGAAGAACGGCAGCGCGTACATACTCGCTCTCCCGTACTTCCTTTTGTTCCTGGTATTTACGGGCATTCCGGTTGTTATTTCTCTCCCTGTAGGCTTCACGAACTTCAACATGGTTCAGTTCCCTCAGTGGGTAGGTCTCAGCAACTTCTATACCCTGTTCCTTCAGGACGACGTATTCCTGATCGCAATCCAGAATACTCTGGTGTTCGCGATAATCACAGGCCCTGTCAGCTACATCATGTGCTTCCTGCTGGCTTGGCTCATCAATGAGATGCCCGGTCCGCTCAAGACTGTATTTACATACATCTTCTACGCTCCGACCCTTGCTGGTAACATCTACGCAACATGGCAGCTCATCTTCTCCGGCGATACCTACGGC
>Ga0129310_1000494_pt1 | contig 47578 bp, 35 predicted proteins | sample Go1ome_2_FD_94433 | JGI IMG/M metagenome (GOLD analysis project Ga0129310, IMG submission 94433) | Western lowland gorrila individual fecal microbial communities from Wisconsin, USA - Go1022A metagenome | ecosystem: Host-associated > Mammals > Digestive system > Large intestine > Fecal | place...
GTACTGCAAGTTCATGCCGGTTCCGGTCGTCTTCGGCAAGGAACAGGAATGGAAGGACGGCAAATATGTCGACACCGACAAGGACAACGTCATCAACAAGATCGAGCCTCTGTGGACCCGCAAACCTTCCGAACTGAAGGAAGAGGACTATATGAAGTTCTACAGGGATCTCTACCCGATGAAGGAAGACCCTCTGTTCTACATCCATCTGAACGTGGACTATCCGTTCAACCTCACCGGAATCCTCTACTTCCCGAAGATCAAGGACAGGATGGCGATCGAGAAGAACAACATCCAGCTTTACTGCAACCAGATGTTCGTCACCGACCACGTGGATAACATCGTCCCTGACTTCCTGACGCTTCTGCACGGTGTCATCGACTCTCCGGACATTCCTCTTAACGTCTCCAGAAGCTACCTGCAGGCCGACGAGAATGTCAAGAAGATCTCGACCTACATCACCAAGAAGGTGGCCGACAGACTGGAGGAGATATTCAAGAACGAGCGTGACGCTTGGGAGAAAAAGTGGGACAACCTCAAACTGTTCATTGAATATGGCATGCTCTCCGACGAGAAGTTCTGCGAGAGGGCTCTGAAGTTCGCCCTGTTCAAGAACACGGACGGCAAGTATTTCTCTCTGGAGGACTACCGCAAGGCCGTGGCCGACAACCAGACTGACAAGGACAAGAAGGTGGTCTACCTCTACGCCACCGACACCGACGAGCAGTACGCCTTCATCGAGGCCGCCAAGAATAAAGGCTACGATGTCCTGCTGATGGACTGCGAGCTGGACGCCCACTACGTCAACCTTCTGGAGCAGAAGATCTCCGACACAAGGTTCGCCCGCGTGGACTCCGACACGATCGACAACCTCATCCCTAAGAACGAGAAGGTAAAGCCTGAGATGGCCCAGTCCGACAAGGATGATCTCAGCGCGATGTTCAAAGCCGTCCTGCCGAAGGGCAACGACTACTTCGTGGAGGCCGACAACCTTGGCGAGAACGCCGCTCCGGTGGTCATCACCCGCAACGAGTTCATGAGGCGCTACCGCGAGATGAGCGCGATGGGCGGCGGCATGAATTTCTACGGGAATATGCCGGAGTCGTTCAACATCACCGTGAACCTTGAGAATCCGGTCATGGCCGGAATAGTCACCGACGCCAAGTCAAAGATCACTCCGATGCAGGAGCTCCCTGCCGAGCCTGGCAAGGACGCTTCCGAGGACGAGAAGAAGAGAATCAACGACGAGCGTCAGGCCATCAAGGATGCCCATCAGGCTGTGGTTGATGAATATGCCGCCGGCAACGACATCCTTAAGCAGGTGATCGACCTGGCCCTCCTCTCCAACGGCCTCCTGAAAGGCAAAGCCCTTTCCGACTTCATTGCCCGCAGCGAGAAGGTCATCGCCGAAGCCGCCCGCAAATAGCCCGGATTATTCCGTCTGAACGCGCTTTCAGAATTGAGTGTGAGAAGGCATTTCCTGTAGAGGAAGTGCCTTCTTTTCGTATATGATAATCTGCGGATCTGATTTGTTTGAATTGTTATTAAGTGTTATATTCGCAAAAACCACTTTGATTGATGAGTAACAGGACTTTGACGGCGGTTGCATGTACGTTGACCGGGACGCTGACGGTGGCCTCTTTTGTTTCCTGCGGGTCACGGAAAGATGACGGAGATGGTGAGGCTAAGAGATTGAATGTCATCTACATCATGTGCGATGACCACTCGTATCAGACAATCAGTGCCTATGACAGCCGCTTCATCAGGACACCGAACATCGACCGCATCGCGGACGAGGGGGCACGTTTCACGAACAGTTTCGTGGCGAACTCGCTGAGTGGCCCGAGCCGGGCTTGTATGCTGACGGGAAAGCATAGCCACGCCAATGGCTTCACCGACAACACCACAACCTTTGACGGAGGGCAGCAGACATTCCCGAAAATCCTCCAGGCTGCCGGCTACCAGACGGCGATGATAGGGAAGTGGCATCTGGTCTCGGATCCGACCGGGTTCGATCACTGGGATATTCTTGTAGGACAGGGAGACTATTACAATCCTACTTTTATCCGTGACGGCGAGAGGGTGTGCAGGGAAGGCTATGCTACGAACATCATCACCGACCTTGCGCTGGAGTGGCTTGATAAGGAGCGTGACAAAGACCGTCCTTTCTGCCTTTTTGTCCACCACAAGGCTCCCCACAGGACGTGGATGCCTGATCTGTGTGATCTGGAACTGTTCAGTGACGCGGAATTCCCTCTTCCTGATAATTTCTATGATGAATATGATGGCCGCATCCCCGCCTCGCTCCAGGAAATGAGCGTCGTGAAGGACATGGATCTTGTCTATGACCTCAAACTCGCCGACAAAGAGAATGAGATCCATACCTCCACTGGCCTTGAACAGGCTGGAAGGAGTTTGTACGATCGCTTTACTCCCGGGCAGAAGAAAGTCTGGGATGCCCACTATGATCCGATCATCGAGGAGTTCAAGAGGCAGGGGCTGGACGGGGATGCCCTTGCCCGATGGAAGTACCGTCAGTACATGCGCGACTATCTCCGCGTTATCCACTCCGTGGACAGAAACGTGGGTCGCCTGCTGGATTACCTTGAATCAAATGGTTTGATGGACAAAACGATGATAGTCTACACGTCCGACCAGGGCTTCTATATGGGTGAACACGGCTGGTTCGACAAGCGTTTCATGTACGAGGAGTCTTTCAGGACACCTTTGCTTGTCCGTATCCCCGGCGGTCGCAAGGGCGACATAGAAGAGTCGGTCCAGAACATCGACTATGCTCCGACGATTCTCGAATTCGCAGGAGTGGATGTGCCGGAGGACATGCACGGTGTCTCATTCCTGCCGTTGCTCGAAGGAGGGAAGACGGAGGACTGGCGCAATTCCATCTACTATCATTATTACGAATATCCCGCCGAGCATGCGGTAAGAAAACACTTCGGCATCCGCACGGATCGTTACAAGCTTATCCGTTTCTACGGTGACATCAACTGCTGGGAACTCTATGACCTCCTTGAGGATCCTTCTGAAATGCACAATCTCTACGGTGTCCCTGGCACCGAATCACTGACCGACAGCCTCAGAACAGAACTGCTTCGCCTCCAGATTCTGTATGATGACCCGATTCGCGAAATCCCGCTACCCTGATTCCCGGCAGTAGTCCCCGGATGCGCTGCGGCCCCGTGAGCGGAAATCGCGGCGAAACTCGCCTGCTGAGTCCCCGTTGCGACCCTGCGAGCGGAAATCGCAGTGAAAGTCGCCCGCGGAGTCCCTGCTGGGACACGGGGACTATTCAGCCTCCTCTCCGGAATCGGATTGCGGCATGTCGCGGAGGTAGGTATACTTGTAGAACACGCTGCCGGTGTCCTGGGCACCGAATGTCAGAGGTCCGGACAGAGGGGTTACCAGATACCCTAAGTTATCGGAGGTGTGTCTGAATGAGCCGGCCAGATTGATTTTCTCAGAAGTGGCCATCATGTCTTGGGAATAGTGCAGACGCTCGAAGAACACGTATGAATATTCAAAGACATGGTTGTCGTAGTCTGCTTTCAGTGGACGGATGCGACCGCGGTACTCTTCGATCGGGTCGCCTTCGAACCAGGAGGTCGAGTAGGTGATCTTCCAGTCTTGGGTTATGACTATCTTATGCTCGGTGATCTTGCCATCGTCGTTATTCTGTAGGAAGGAGATCTCCGCGTTCAATGATGGGGTGAGCTCGATCTCCTTGGTGTCGCCGTTCTTGTTCAAGGCGAATATGGTGACGTAGGCTCCGGCGAACTCTCCGTCGACAGTGTCCACCACTGTGCTGTCCTTGAACGCCTCGATGTCCTTGAAGCCGTCCAGAGGGCCGCTGCTGTCGAACCTGCCGGTCTGTGTCGCGCTGAAAAGGCTGAAGATCTCAAGTCCTCCGTTCTCCATCGCCAGGCAGACGATCGGATTGATGTCCTGGCCGATGTTGCCGATGAACACACCGCGGCACTTTCCGGACAGGTCCTCGATCTCATATTCACCTTCAGGACATTCGTCGATGGCGCGGGACAGTCTGACGAAAGCTTTTCCGTCCTGCACGCGGGCGGTGATCTTGTTCTTTATGGGGTAGCTTTCGGTATATTCATGGACTATGTAGTCCGCGCTGGCGGAAGGCTTTATCGGCAGGAACTTGTCCGTGATGTCCAGAACGGTCGCCGAGTCCCCGTCGTCGTCAGGGGTGACCACCGATCCGTCCTTCAGACTGATCATCGGGGAATAGTCCACCAATGGCTTGCCGTCTTTGCCCTCGATGCTGATGGCGACGTTGCAGTACAGATCCGAAACGTTGCACCTCAGCAGGAAAGGCCTCCCGTCCCTCTCGGCGAGCAGCATGCTCTTATGGAGGTTGCAGTTCTCGTCGATCTCGACCGCGTTGACCTTTACTGTCGCCTTGGAGTGGCGCGGGATGACGATGTACCACTCATCACCCTTCGTCTGTACGGTCTCCAGATTCTCCAGACCGTAGGACTTTGAGTAGCGGTCTAACAGCCTGGAGTCTCTCAGGTCGGACTCATTGGTGTACATGCCCACGCAGATGACCGCCGCGGCGTCATTGTCTCTCCAGTTGATGGACTGGAACTCATCTCCGGTGGATTTGCCGCCGGTGTTCCCGCAGGAAACAAGCACGGCGCAGATAGCCAGAAGCGAAACGATTCTTCTCATTGTGTTCTTTGTTTTAGTGTTGCCAGTGATTCATATTCTTCATAAAGATTTCAAATTTACGAAATTTATCTGGTTTTCCATCACCTTTCGGGCGGGATTGAGAAACGGCGTGAAAAAAAGGGGATTTCCGGAAAATAGTTCTAACTTTGCGCCCGGTTTTTGGAATGACACATAAAGATAACACTAATTATAATGAACGAGAAGATTCAAAAGGTCGCAGGGTTGGTGGCCACCGGGAAGTTCTGGAAAGAAGTCATAATCATGACCCTCGGCATGATGGTAGCCGCCGCGGCAGTCTACTATTTCCTTGTTCCAAGCAAACTTATCATCGGCACGGTGTCCGGTCTGTCAATTGTCCTTTCGGGAATATTCGAGACCTTCTTCGGCATCCAGATCAAAGTCTCTCTCTTCGTGGTCATCATCAACGCCATACTCTTGGTTCTGGCCTGGCTGCTGATCGGTGAGGAATTCGGGGCAAAGACGGTCTACACGGCCATGATCCTCGGACCTCTGATGGATTTCTGGGCGTGGGTGATGCCTTATCAGAGCCTGATGGAACCGGGTACGACTTCCGTGATGGGCGACATCTGGTTCGACCTCTGCTGCTTTGTTCTCCTTCTTAGTCTCTCACAGGCTATCCTGTTCAACATCAACGCCTCCACCGGTGGTCTCGACATCCTGGCGAAGATTGTCAACAAGTACCTGCATTTCGACATCGGAGCTTCCGTGTCGGTGGCAGGAGCGATGATCTGCTGCACAGCATTCGCCATCAATCCTTTCAAGATGGTGATCATCGGCCTGATCGGCACGTGGATTAACGGCCTGGTCGTGGACTACTTCACCGCCAGCCTGAACAAGCGGAAAAGAGTCTGTGTGATTTCCAATGAATATGACAGGATACGCCGTTTCATCATCGACCAGCTTGGAAGAGGATGCAGCCTCTACGAGGTAATCGGCGGCTATACCGGCGAGAAGAGCATAGAGATACAGTCGCTCCTGACGCAGGAGGAGTTCTCCAATCTGATGGAGTTCCTCAAGCGGGAAGGCATCAAGTCATTCGTGACCGCCGGCAATGTGAGCGAGGTCTACGGTCTGTGGCTGAAGCACAAGAAATTTCATTTTTAGGAGCCTGCTTTCCCTGATTTCCGCGCGGAAACGTTTTTTCTGCCCTCCCACGGCTTTCTTTGGACAATTTTTTTGTCTATCTTTGTCGTAATGTTTTAAAAAGTCGTTTGCTATGGCGGAAACCGATCAAGTTTATCCTCTCGACCCGGAGAAGGTGTATTACTCGATGGACGATTTGACCCTTGAGACAGAGGAGGGGCCAAAGACGTTGAGGGTCGGGGCGTGGCTGAACTATGACCCGGTCAGGATCCACAAGATGATCGTGCGCGAGAAGGTCATGCAGGTGGATCAGTTCGAGGTCTACACTCCGTTGATGAGCAAACTCAGAAGGGCCGACCAGAAGTACTTCAAGCAGTTCATGGGGCTTGGGCTGACGATTGATTTTCCGGGCTACACATCGGAGATCCTCGCCAGGATCCCTTTCGAGAACGACCCTATCGGATTCTATAAGTGGTGGCGCAAGGGGAAGCATGAGGACAAGGTCTATCTCTCCAAGGCCAACCAGTTCAAATTGTTCCAGAAAGTGTCCTTGATGGAGCCGAAGATAATGCTCAAAAAAGATCTCGAGTTCCTGAAATCTTTCTGACATAATATTTTCTGAATATGCAAGACTGGCTACAAGTTCTCAGACTTGACACGTCGGCCACCGAAAAGGACCGCGGGTGTGATGTCTGGGACAATGACAATTGTTGCAATTACTCGGCTGACGGCACAAAGCTGCTGGACGCTGAGAACTATCCGAGCGAGGTTCACGTCAAGGATGGCACGAAAGTCATCTGTGACGGAGTTTTCGCGTTTCAACCCTATATGGCCGAGGACAGGAAGATCGGCGAGGATATTCCCGAAGAGGAGAGGGCTTCGTTCCTTGACAAGATATCCCTCCCCCCGACGGTCACGCACATCGGGCGCGAGGCTTTCCGCGAATGTGGCTGGCTGAAAAGCATCCGTTTGCCCAAGGACTTGATATTCATTGGAGACGGGGCTTTTTTCGGATGCTGGGAACTTCGTTCTGTAAGTTGTCCTGCCGGATTGGTCGCCATCGGGGACGGCGCTTTCGAGGAGTGCTTCTCGCTGAACAAGGTGAAATTCAACAAGGGGTTGAAGGCGATCGGCGCCGGTGCTTTTCTGGCCTGCGAGTCATTGGAGGAAATTGTTCTTCCGGCCGGTCTTGAGTTCATCGGTGACGATGCGTTCTACGGGGCGTCGTTGAAAAAGATTTTTGTCCCGAAAAGTGCCAGAGGCCATCTGACTGAGCTTCTGCCTGAAAACCTGCACAGGAAAATCCGCGACATTCGTTGACAGTGTTTTCAAATTGAAAGTTTTTGATTACATTTGAGATTGTGATTTTTAAGAATATTGCGTAAAATGAATAAAATTTTAAACATTACCGCCGTTTTGGCCGCCGCTCTGTCGGTTTCGGCCTGCAAGACAACGGTACAGAAGCCCGTGAAAGTGGACTACCAGATGGAATATACAGTCGGGGACGTCACGTTTGATATGGTCAAGATCCCGGCCGGACACTACACGATGGGACTTTCCGCCGACAACCGCAGGAAGGTCACCAACGGCATTCCGCACGAGGTCGCCCTTGACGGCTTCGTCATCAGCTCCAATCCTGTGTCACAGGCGCTTTGGACTGCCGTGATGGGCGGTAATCCAAGCTCGGTGCAGAATCCGGACGCTCCGGTCGACATGGTGTCTTGGGTGGACGTGGTGAAGTTTCTCGGGAAGCTTGGCAAGGCCACCGGCAAGGAGTTCATCATTCCGACCGAGGCTCAGTGGGAGTACGCCCAGGGGATTCTGGGCGGCAAGGGTTTCACGTCCGTCGCCGAATGGTGCCTTGACAGCTATGACGCAGTGCCTGACGGTGCTATCTCTGATGACTATTTCAAGCCGATGGAGCTGGCTGTCAATCCGGAGGGGCCGGCTGAGAAAGACGGCAAGGTGGTACGCACTGTCCTTGAGAGGATGGAGCTTGAGAGCCACACCAGAAAGGTGAAGGTCGGTTTCAGACTTGTCCAGCCGACGGAGGATGTCCTTACGGATGCGATCCTCGGCCCGATCGACGGCACACAGATTGACCGTGAGACGGTTGACGCGTCAGATGCCAGGCCTGAGGTCTTCACCGTCGGCGGTGTGAGCTTCAGGATGGTCAAGGTAAAGGGTGGCACGTTCTCGATGGGCTTCAATGACTATGACACTCCTTTGGCCACATTCTCCGTCCAGGAGAACGAGCAGCCGGCGCACCCTGTCTCCCTTGACGACTTCGAGATAGGGGAGACCGAGGTGACCGTCGCCCTGTGGAACGCCGTGATGGGATCCCTCCCGCACCTTAATGACCTGGCCGAGCCACAGAAGCCGGTCGGCAATGTCTCATGGTACAATAGCCAGAACTTCATCAGTAAACTCAATGCCTTGACTGGAAGGAAGTTCCGTCTTCCGACCGAGGCGGAGTGGGAATATGCCGCCCGTGGTGGACAGAAAACCCGCCGCTATGGTTTCAGCGGATCCAACACCTACGACGCGATGTGGTACCTAGGCAACGCCAATTCTAAATTGAAAGATGTCAAGAAGCTTAAACCCAATGAGTTGGGAATATACGACATGAGCGGGAACGTTTGGGAGTGGTGCTACGACCGCGCGGCGGAATATTCAAAAGACCCGCAGGTCAATCCTGTGGGAGCCACCGAAGGCGGCACGAGGATCCTTCGCGGCGGCAGCTGCGCCAGCCGTTGGGACGCCTGCAGGATCTCCAACAGATCCTTCATGCCTGCGAAGAACATCAAGGGAACTTTCGGACTCAGGCTCGCGCTTTAGTCCGCAATGAACATTACTAAACACTGATAATTGATTATGGAGGAGCAACTCAAAGTTACCTGTCTGCATGACAGTCACTTGGCTCTCGGAGCCAAAATGAGTCCGTTCGCCGGATTCGACATGCCGATCCAGTACTCTTCGATCACCGAGGAGCATCTGGCGGTCCGCAACGATGTGGGTATGTTCGACGTGTCTCACATGGGTGAGATCTTCGTGAGCGGCCCGGATGCGGAAAAGTTTGTCAACCACATATTCACCAACGACATCCGTCCTATGGTTCCTGGTCAGGTGCTGTACGGAATGATGCTCTACCCTGACGGGGGGACGGTGGATGATCTTCTTGTCTACAAGGAGTTTACCGCTGACCACTATCTTCTCGTGGTGAACGCCGCCAACATCGAGAAGGACTTCCTTTGGATCAAGGATCACGCTGAAGGCTATGACGTGAAGCTTGTCAACGACTCCGACAACTGGGGTCAGATCGCTCTCCAGGGTCCAAAGGCCGAGGAGACCCTCGTTAAGGTTCTTGGCTTCGCCGCCGACGCGGCTTCCCTGTCATTCTACACCTTCAAGGATTTCGAGGACGCGGGAATGAGGGTGATCATCAGCCGCACCGGTTACACCGGAGAGGACGGTTTTGAGATCTATGCCCCGCACGCTCTGATCGTGAAGTACTGGGATGCTTTCCTGAAGGCGGGCGTGGTGCCTTGCGGACTCGGTTGCCGCGACACCCTGCGTTTCGAGGCCGGTCTTCCTCTGTACGGCGACGAGCTGTCGCCTGAGATCTCTCCTGTCATGGCTGGCTTCAGCATGTTCTGCAAGCTGGACAAGGACGAGTTCATCGGCAAGGAGGCCATCGCTGACCAGAAGGCCAACGGCACCAAGATGAAGCTTGTCGGCATCGAGCTTCAGGACAAGGCCATTCCACGCGCCGGCTATCCGGTTGAGCTTGAGGATGGTACCGAGGTCGGAACCGTGACCACGGGCTACCACAGCATCTCGCTGGGCAAGAGCATCTGCTTCGCCCTCGTGAAGAGGGAGTTCGGAGCCCTTGACACTCCTCTTTCCGTGCGCGTGCGCAAGAAGGTGTTCCCAGGAAAGGTTGTGAAAAAGAGATTCTATCAGACAAATTACAAGAAATAACAAACAAATAAAAATCAATTAATTATGAGCAAAGTAATAGAAGGCCTCCGTTACAGCGAGGATCACGAGTGGGTAAAGGTTGAAGGCAACATCGCCACCATCGGTATCACTGATTACGCACAGAAGGAGCTTGGTGACATCACCTACGCCGACCTCCCGGAGGTTGACGACGAGGTGGAGGCCGGCGACGAGTTCGGCGCTCTTGAGAGCGTGAAGGCTTCCAGCGAGCTTCTCTGCCCTGTCTCCGGCAAAGTCGTTGAGGTCAACCCTGAGCTCGAGGACGCTCCAGAGAAGATCAACGAGGACGCTTACGAGGCTTGGATCATCAAGGTCGAGATGAGCGACCCTGCACAGGTTGACGCCCTTCTGGACGCGGCCGCTTACAAGGCAAAGATCGGCGAGTAATATGTCATCTTTCCCTTATTTCCCTCACACTGAAGATGATGTCCGCGTGATGCTGGACCGCGTAGGGGTCAAGTCACTGGACGACCTCTACTCCGACGTCCCGAAGGATGTCATCTTCAAGGGTGAATATGACCTGCCCGCGGCAATGTCCGAGCAGGAGGTCAGGGACTTCTTCGAGTCCCTTGACAGTAAGGACGAGAAGCTCAAGGTGTTCGTCGGCCAGGGCGCCTACGACCACTACACCCCGTCCGTTGTTCCGTACATCACGTCCCGTTCAGAGTTTCTGACAGCCTACACTCCTTATCAGGCTGAGATCTCGCAGGGAACACTCAGGTACATATTCGAGTACCAGAGCATGATCTGCGCCCTGACAGGACTTGACATCAGCAACGCTTCGATGTACGACGGCCCTACCGCCGCCGCCGAGGCTGTGAAGATGGCTCCGACCTGCACCAAGCGCAAGTCGAGGGTGCTTGTCTCCTCATCCCTGCTTCCGAATGTCATCAAGACGATCCAAACATATTCGTACTACCACGGCACCGAGCTCACGCTCATCCCTTGCAAGGACGGCCAGACCTGCCTTGACAGCGTGAAGGCCGAGCTGGCCAGGAACGATGTGGCCGGACTCATCGCTCCTTCGGTCAACCGCTATGGCATCGTGGAGGATCTGACCGGCTTCGCGGAGGCCGTTCACGGGGAAGGTGGAATATTCATTGAATATTGCGACCCTTCCGCTCTCGCGGTGTTGAAGACTCCTGCCGAGTGGGGTGCCGACATCGCTGTCGGTGACGGCCAGAGCCTCGGTATACCGATGAGCTTCGGCGGCCCTTACGTGGGCTTCATGGCCTGCAGGAATGAATATGTCCGCAAGCTTCCGGGAAGAATCGTCGGTGAGACCACCGACACCGAGGGTCGCCGCTGCTTCTGTCTGACGCTTCAGGCGCGCGAGCAGCACATCCGCCGTGAGAAGGCCACCTCGAACATCTGCTCTAACGAAAGCCTCATGGCTCTCTTTGTGACTGTCTACATGTCGCTTATGGGACCGAAAGGCCTCAAGGAGGTCAACGACCGCTCCTATGCCGCCGCCCACTATCTCCACGATGAGCTGCTTAAGACCGGCAAGTTCGCCGAGGTCTTTGACAAGCCGTTCCTCAAGGAGTTCGTGCTCAAGCCGCTGATGCCTGTCGAGAGGCTTCACATCAAGCTGCACGACGGTGGATTCTTCGCCGCCCTTGAGACAGAGGAAGGCTATGTTAGTTTCTGTGCAACTGAAAGAAGGACGAAAGCCGAGATTGACGCTCTCGTCGCGTTGGTGAAGGAGGCCTAAGAAGTATGAAATATTACGATAAGCTTATTTTCGAACTCTCCAAAGAGGGGAGAGTCGGCTATTCCCTCGGCAAGAACGAGTGGACTTCCACCACTGACGAGATTCCGGCTGGTCTCAGAAGGTCTGAGGCAGTTGGACTTCCTCAGGTGAGCGAGGTTGATGTCGTGCGTCACTACACGAACCTTTCCCAGATGAATTTCGGTGTGGACACCGGATTCTATCCTCTGGGAAGCTGCACGATGAAGTACAACCCGAAGATCAACGAGGAGATCGCCGGGATGAAGGGCTTCCTCGGGCTGCACCCGCTCCAGCCGGCATCCACGGTACAGGGAGCTCTGGAGGTCTACTACAACATGGACAAGGCCCTTTCCGCTATCACGGGCATGGCCAGCTTCACGTTTGATCCTTGCGCCGGAGCCCACGGTGAGCTGACCGGTCTGATGATCATGCGTCAGTACCACATCCTTAACGGGGATCTGAAGAGAACCAAGGTGATCGTGCCGGACAGCGCCCACGGAACGAACCCTGCCAGCGCCGCTGTCTGCGGTCTGGAGGTGGTTGTGGTGAAGTCCAAGGCTGACGGCCTAGTGGATGTGAACGACCTCAAGCCTCTGCTTGGCGACGACATCGCCGGCATCATGATGACGAACCCTAACACCCTCGGCCTTTTCGAGAAGGACATAGAGGAGATCGCCGCCCTCATCCACGGATGCGGAGGCCTTCTCTACTATGATGGAGCGAACATGAACCCGCTCATCGGCGTGGCTCGTCCGGGTGACATGGGATTCGACATCCTGCACCTGAACCTGCACAAGTCATTCTCCACCCCTCACGGTGGAGGCGGCCCTGGTTCGGGTCCTGTCGGAGTTTGCGGGAAACTGGTCCCTTACCTGCCTGTTCCTAAGGTGGTCAAGGATGAATATGGCCAGTTCAAGGTCCGCGGGCGCGCCGGTGTCGGCAAGAGCGATGTGCGGAAAAACGCTGACGGCTGTGAGAAATCCGCCGGCGAGGTGTCCGGATTCCTGGGCAACTTCGGCGTGATCCTGCGCGCCTACGCCTACATCCTCACCCTCGGCCGTGAGAACGTCAAGTTGGTCGGCAAGTACGCCACCCTTGGAGCCAACTACATCAAGGAGAGCCTCAAGGAGTACTACAAGCTTCCGATACCGACAGTGTGCAAGCACGAGTTCGTCTATGACGGCCTTGTCAACGACGGCTCAAGGAAGGCCGCTGACGGCACCACCGAGCGTGAGGGAGCCACGACTCTGGACGTGGCCAAGAGGCTGCTCGACTTCGGTTTCCACGCTCCGACGATCTACTTCCCTCTGCTCTTCCACCAGGCCATCATGATCGAGCCTACGGAGACGGAGTCGATCGAGACCATGGACGCGTTCATCGATGTGATGAAGGAGATCGCGCTTGAGGCCGCCGAGGATCCGGCCATCCTGAAGAGCGCTCCTCACAATGCGCCGATCACCCGTCCGGACGAGACCACGGCTGCGCGCCAGCCGATCCTCAAGTACCAGGACGAGGAGTAATTGAATAACCGGTCACCGAAAAAGTCGAGGTGACCGGTTTTTTACTCCTTTTTCAGAAAAAGATTTGCAATTAAGAACTTTTTCCTTATATTTGCAGTCCCAATGGGGTATTAGCTCAGTTGGTAGAGCGTTTGAATGGCATTCAAAAGGTCAGGAGTTCGATTCTCCTATGCTCCACTTCCCGTTGAACAAGTATATTCCAGTCCCTTCTTTCATTTTATGAATCAGAAGCGCAGCACCATATTCAAGGCTCTCGAAAGTTTCCCAAGAGTCGAGTTGGAGGACATCCGCCAGTACTTTGGTGCCGATGTCCCGACGAAAGTCCGCAAGAGCGAGTTTGTGGACAGACTTGGCGCGTACATCATCGAGAAGCCAGCCGAATGGCTCGGAAGGATGCTGGAAAGGGATCTGAGGCTCCTGAAGAGGCTTGTGGACGCCGGCCCGGGAGTGCCTCTCTACCTTGACTATCCGGACTTCCCGTCTGTCCTGGAGACCATCAGGCTCCTTGGCTCGGACACGTCCGACGAGAACTTCCGTGAGGTCTGGATTCCCAAGGACTTCTACGACGTGGTCGCCCCTCACATAGACAACGTGCTGATGGAGGGTCAGGAGAGCGGACTCTTCGAGACCGAGCAGGCCGCGTTGGGCTACCTCAGTCTCTACGGCATCATGACCACTGACGAGTTCTTCGACTGCATGCTGGACTACTGGGAGTACTCGGGCAGGCACAGCATCGAGTATTTCACGAATATGGTCTACGACAGCCCGGTGATGAAGCTCTGCCGCGTCGATCATGACGGCGGACGCTACCTGAGCGCGCCGAACATATTCGACCCCGATGAGATCCTGACCGGAAGGAAGGAATATTCAGGGATAGAGTCATTGCGCCCCTTCACCCCGCAGGATGCTCTCAAGGCCGGTGCCGGTTCCCCGTACTTCGTCTACGGCCTGGACTCCGAGGAGGGCCGGCGTCTTGTCGAGATGCTCGGCAACCTTGGCTACAAGGGTGAGGATCTCGCACGTGAGGAGCATGACATCTGGATGAATGCCCAGATGATCGGCAAGACCGACACCACCGAGGCGATATTTGCCAGCGTCACCCGCAAGCAGGATGGGATCGAGTCCTTCGAGGACTACGACGAGTGCATGGAGATCGTCGCCGCCTATGCGAACACCCTCCCAAAGTGGCTTCTGAAGGGCTATTCCTCCAACGAGGTCAACAGCCTTAAGGTAGTCCTCCAGACCGAGGACGACCCGCTCCAGTCTATGATCAGGAAGAACCCTCTCCTGGGTCTCTTCGTCCCCCCGACCCCACCGGACGCCCCCTGCCCCTGCGGCAGCCACCTCTCCTACCGCCACTGCCACGGCAAGAACCAGAATTGACGCCCCGCCAAGATCGTCACCGCGTTTTTCATTGAGAGGCTTGTTGACCTTGTGACGCACGACCATAACGCAAAGACAAAGCATTCACCGGGAACCAGTACCGGAAGCGGTACCGGGACTGCCGGCGGCTGGTGGAGGGGGATGCCCGCTTCGCCTACATGGGCGAATAAGAGATGGACTCGGGGCAACAAGCTGGAGCGGCGATGCTGGTCAGAGGCCTGGATGACAAGGAGATTGACAACTATTTCAGCGACATGATGACAGAGAAGGAGATGCGCCCCTACATCGAGGGCGCAAGGCGGCAGGGTTACCGCCAGTTGTATGGATGTCAGCAAAAAGCCCGGAAATAGATCCTACATCGAGGGCGTAAGGCGGCAGGGCTACCGCCAGGACTTCGAGGAGGGCTCTGAGCGCGGCGGCCACAAGCTTGACTTATGAGCAGGTTGGGGCTCGGGGATGTGTGAAGAGTAGGCTATTCCCTTATTATTGGCTCCATTAACTTTCCTTTCCTTTCCTTTCCGGTCTTTAACCTAGTCCGCCAGGCAGGTGTCCATCAGGTCGGCTATCTCTTGGCGGTCAAGGTTTTGGCCGATGAAGACGATTTTGATCATCCGGTCGCCGTAGACCGGATCCCAGTCCTTGCGCAGGTTCTTGTCCCGGCGCATCATCTCTTGAAGCTGATCTTCCGGCATCGTGGCGAACCAGAGGCCGGCGTCCTTGATGGATTTCTGGACACCGGACTGTTCGAAGAGGTAGCATTTGTCTTTCTCGTCCGCGAAGTAGCAAAGTCCTTTCGCACGGATTATGTTCTTTGGCCATTTCTTTGACACCATCCAGTCGAACTTGTTGATGTCCAGTGGCTGACGGCGATAGTAGACGAAGGTGCCGATGTTATATTCCTCAACCTCTCCGCCTTCGTGGTCATGATGATGGTGGTGATGCTCATGTTCATGTTCATGCTCATGTTCATGTTCATGCTCATGTTCATGCTCATGTTCATGTTCATGCTCATGTTCATGTTCATGCTCATGTTCATGTTCATGTTCATGTTCATGCTCATGTTCATGTTCATGTTCATGTTCATGTTCATGTTCATGCTCCTCGTGGCCGTGTTCCTTATCGTGGTCATCGTCCTCCTCCTCTTGAGGATGTCCGTGATGTTCTTCGTCGTGGCCGCCGTAATCTTCCTCTGGCTGATCGGAGAGGTTGCCTTCTCCTTCGATGGCGTTGATCCAGGCGGCGGAGGTGGCGGTCTTGTCGAAGTCGAAGAGCTTGGTGTTTAGTATCTTGTCAAGGTCGATGTCGCCGTAGTCGCACTCTAGGATTGTCACTTTGGGATTCAGGGCCTTCACTATGCCGCGCACTCTGCCTAGCTCCTCCGGCTTGACTTCCGAGGCCTTGTTCAGAAGCACGATATTGCAGAACTCGATCTGCTGGATGACGAGGTTCTCAAGGTCGTCCTCTTCCAGATTGTCCTTTTTGAGGGAGTCTCCGCAGGCAAACTCGCTCTGCATCCTCAGCGCGTCCACGACGGTCACGATGCAGTCAAGTTTCGGGACATTCGTCGGGGCATATTCAGGAACGAGCTTCGTGAATGAGCAGATTGTTTGTGCGATCGGGGCTGGCTCGCAGATTCCGCTTGCCTCGATGACAATGTAGTCGAATCGGTTGGTGCGGCAAAGGTCGTTCAGTTGGGCGACCAGATCCATCTTCAGTGTGCAGCAGATGCAGCCGTTCTGGAGAGGGACCAGACTGTCGTCCGTCGTGTCCACGACTCCACCTTTCTGGATGAGGTCGGCATCGATGTTGACTTCGCCTATGTCATTGACTATGACCGCGAACTTGATGCCCTTCCTGTTGGAGAGTATTCTGTTGACCAGTGTAGTCTTGCCGCTTCCGAGGTATCCTGTCAGGAGCAGTACCGGTGTTTCCCTGTTTTCCACTGTTATTGTCATGGCTGTGATATTATTGTTAAGTGTACGCAAAATTATGATTTTTACTTTAGTTAAGCAAATTCTCCTGTCCGGTTGCCTGGACGGTCGGGGCTTTGCCTGGCCTCGTGAGCGGGAAGGGGCGTTTTGCTCACGAGAGGGGTTGTTTAAGGCCGTTTCGGCAGTTACGGAGACCGAAGGGCGGGCTGGCAAGCGGAAGGACATGAACAGCGACCTGGCAGACCGGCTCGCCGACCGGGCTGAGGGCGGATTTTAGGACGGGCCAGTTGAAGTTGTTGTGCAAATAAAGATAATTTACTAAATTTGCACTCAAGCAGGTGATTTAAGCCTTGAGGAAATGCTTGAAGGTATAAAGACAGATATCGAAAAGTTGATCGCGCTGTATGAGGCGGAGAGATCGGAGCGTGTACGGCTCCAGTCTGAGCTTCAGCGGTGCAAGGCAGAGAATGAGTCCTGCGGGAAGCGGATTGAAGACTTGGAACAACAGGTTAACAACCTTCATCTGTCCGAAGCGTTCGGAGTGGCCGGTGACGGCTCCGCCGCAAAAGAGAAGATTGAGAAATTGATCAAGGAGATCGACAAGTGCATCTCCTTGCTTGAGAATTAGAAATGGGGCAGAACATAAAGATAAAGATCGCGGGTGTCGAGTATCCATTGGTCGCTTCCTCTCCGGAGATGGAGAGGATGATGAGGCTGGCGGCTGATGCCATCAATCAGAAGTTGACGGCATACGATGCGAAATACCCGAACAAGACCCTTTCTGACAAACTTTCTTTTGTCGCACTCAACGAGGCGGTGGGCAGATTGGCCTTCCAGAAGAGACTTGCCGACGCGGACGCCGAGGCGAAGAGACTTCAGGAGGATGTCGAGTCCTACATAAGAAATATTGAAAAAGACGGCCGTTAGTCCCACGTGCTCAAATCAACAAGTTCTACGGAACCGAGTTTACTCGAGCCGGCAATGACGGGCCAAGGTTACCTTCGGGGATCATGTCTATGGCGTGACGATGGATTTCTGAACCGGTTCGGATCTCAAATCTTATTCATTTAAGGTTTCTGACAAGTGACTAACGGCTTTTTTTAATATTCTGACGATCGGTCTGTTTCCTTTGTGGAACGGTCGGTCGTTTTTTACGTTACCTCCTTCCAAGACATTGGGTGTCGTGTCGGACTCTGAAAGGTCGTCACCATCGCCATGTGATTGAATACTTTAATATTAATGATATTATGTTACAGTTTTTTATAGGAGTCCTGATCGGCGCGGTAATCGCGCTGGCGGCTTACATAATCATTCAGAAAATAGTTCTGAAGGGACAGAAGAACGAGATCATCGCCAAGGCTGAGATAGAGGCCGAGGGGATCAAGAAGGACAAGATCCATCAGGCGAAGGAGAAGTTCCTCCAGCTTAAGAGCGAGCATGAGCAGTACATCAACGAGAAGAACAGTCAGCTCAAGGATGCGGAAAACCGCATCAAGCAGAAGGAAAACTCTCTGAATCAACAGAATTCGGAGCTTCAGAAGAAATTGCGTGACACAGAGAGCGCGAAGTCAAGCTTCCAGGCGCAGCAGGAGGTTCTTGCGAGAAAGACTGATGAATATGAGAGATTGAGCGCGCAGGCCAACAAGCAGCTGGAGACAATCGCGGGTATGAGCGCCCAGGATGCCAAGAACATCCTCATGGAGAACATGAAGGCAGAGGCAAGGACAGAGGCGCAGGCCTACATCAACGACACGATGGACGAGGCTCGTCTCAACGCTTCCAAGGAGGCCAAGAGAATCGTGATCAACACCATCCAGAGGACTGCCACCGAGACCGCCATCGAGAATGCCGTGACGACATTCCCTATTGAGAATGACGAGATCAAGGGACGTATCATCGGACGTGAGGGACGTAACATCAGGGCCCTTGAGGCTGCGACCGGAGTGGAGATTGTCGTTGACGACACGCCGGACGCTATCCTTCTCTCGGCTTTCGATCCTGTCCGCAGGGAAGTGGCGAGACTCGCTCTGCATCAGCTTGTCGTGGATGGACGAATCCATCCGGCACGCATCGAGGAAGTGGTTGCCAAGGTTCAGAAACAGCTTGAGGATGAGATTCTTGAGACTGGCAAGAGAACCTGCATCGACCTTGGAATCCATGGCCTGAACATCGAGCTTGTCAAGATGATCGGCCGAATGAAGTATCGTTCATCCTACGGTCAGAACCTGCTGCAGCACTCACGTGAGGTGGCCAACATCTGCGCCATCATGGCCGCGGAGTTGGGACTTAATCCAAAGATCGCCAAGAGGGCTGGTCTCCTGCACGACATCGGTAAGGTCTCCGAGGAGGAGCCGGAGCTTCCTCACGCCATTCTGGGTATGAAGCTTGCCGAACAGTACAAGGAGAAGCCGGAAATCTGCAACGCCATCGGCGCGCACCACGAGGAGATCGAGATGACATCCATCATCTCTCCTATCGTGATGATCGGCGACGCTATCTCTGGAGCCCGTCCGGGAGCCCGTCGTGAGGTGATAGAGTCCTACATCAAGAGGCTCAAGGGGATGGAGGATCTTGCCGCCGCCTATCCGGGCGTTACCAAGAGCTATGCCATCCAGGCTGGACGCGAACTGCGCGTGATCGTCGGAGCCGAGGAGGTCAGCGATGACCAGGCCGGAAGACTCTCCGCCGACATCGCCCAGAAGATCCAGGAGGAGATGACCTACCCTGGACAGGTCAAGATCACTGTGATCAGGGAGACCCGTTCGGTGGCCTACGCAAAATAATTTAGGAACATAACGGCGAATCGAATAATCTATAACGGCAAATGTATTGACGCTATGACACATACTTTCAAAAAAGCTGTGGCGTTTGTGGCTTCGCTCCTGGTTGGGAGCGTAGCCACTTTTGCGCAGGCACCCGAGGCAACAGCCAAATGGTCGGTTTCCAGCAAGCATGTCAAGGACAATGTCTTCGAGCTGACTTTCAAGGCTAACATCGTGGACGGATGGCACATCTACACCGTGGACCATCCTTACAATCCGACTGTCATCGAGTTTGCCCCGAACAATGGCTACTCGTTGGACGGGAAACTCGTGCAGGTCACTAAACCGACTGATTTACAGGAAGAAAAGGTTTTCTTCGATTCTGTAAAGCTCACGCAGTTGGTTAAACTGACCGGCAGCGAGGCCACAGTCTCCGGAGAGGTCTCTTGGAGCGGATGTAACGATAAGTTCTGCGCGGCCCCCGAGGCTTGGGAGTTCTCTGTCCCTCTCGTGGCGGTGGCACCTGTGAAGACCGGCGTGGCGGAGACGGCGCGCAAAGAGTCCTCGGAAGGCACTGTCGCTGTCTCACCGGACAATGGCTCCAAGGTGGCGGACGGTGTGACCGTTGACTCAAAGACCGGCGATGAGGCTTCCTCATCAATCGCTGTTGTGGCTGATTCCAATAGCGGAACCGGTTCTGACATCTCGGCAAAAACCAATGATGTGGCGGAATCCGCAGACGGGACAATCTCAGCCGGCGAGGCTAAAAGTGAAGGCTCCCTTTGGGCGCTTATCATCGAGGCGATCCTCTGGGGATTCGCCATGCTCTTGACACCGTGTGTGTTCCCGATGGTGCCGATGACGGTCTCGTTCTTCATGAAGCAGTCCACAACCGCGGCGGAAGGACGGTTCAAGGCCTTTGTCTACGGTCTTTTCATCGTGCTTCTCTACACCGTTCCCATCAGCGTCATAATCGGCCTGACATGGCTGATCGGAGGCAACGCTGTCACGGCTGACATATTCAATTGGCTTGCGACCCACTGGCTGCCGAATCTGATCTTCTTCATCGTGTTCATGGTCTTCGCCGCCTCATTCTTCGGGGCGTTCGAGATCGAGCTGCCGTCCAGCCTCGCCAACAAGAGCGACGCCAAGTCAAGCGGCAAGGGACTCGGCGGCATATTCTTTATGGCTCTTACCCTCGTGCTGGTGTCATTCTCCTGCACGGGACCGATTGTCGGCACCGTGCTGATCAAGTCCACTCAGGGTGAGTTCTGGACTCCTATGGTCACGATGCTGGCCTTTTCCGTGGCCTTCGCCCTGCCGTTCACCGTTCTCGCGATGTTCCCGTCGCTCCTTAAGAAGATGAAGGGCAAATCCGGCTCGTGGCTCAACAGCGTGAAGGTTGTGCTCGGCTTCATCGAGGTTGCCCTTGGCTTCAAGTTCCTCAGCGTCGCCGACCAGACCTACCACTGGGGTCTACTGGACAGGGAGGTTTATTTAGGAATATGGATTGTCACGTTCTCGATGCTCGGTTTCTACCTTCTGGGCAAGCTTCGTTTCAAGAATGACGATCCGGTGGAGCATGTCTCCGTGCCGAGGCTCGGTCTGGCGATCGCGGTGTTCACATTCGTCGCCTACATGATTCCGGGTATGTGGGGCGCTCCGCTGAAGGCTTTGTCCGGCTATCTTCCGCCGATGGAGACTCAGGATTTCGTGGTTTGGAACTATGCGGACTCGCCGTTAGGGCAGGCCGCCCGGTCAGGATCCACTGCAACTGTAGCCGCCGAAAAGACCGGTGCCGTAGGTGATGCCGCGTCGAACGCCATCTCCGCCTACGGGCAGAAATACGATCTGAAGATGCCTCTCGGCCTGAGCGGCTACTTCACTCTTGAGGAGGGTCTTGCCGCCGCCAAGGCGCAGAACAAGCCGCTGTTCGTCGACATCACCGGCCACGGGTGCGTCAACTGCCGTGAGATGGAGCAGCGCGTCTGGAGCGACCCGAGGGTGTTGAATATTCTTAGAAATGAATATGTCCTTGTCGCCCTTTACGTTGACGACAAGACCAAACTCGACGAGCAGGACTGGCTGACGACAGCCGACGGCAAGGTTCTCAAGCAGATAGGCCGCGCCAACTCTTACATAGCGCGCACCCGTTTCGGTGTCAATGCCCAGCCGAACTACGCGCTCCTTGATCCGGACGGCAACCCTCTTTCGCCCGTCCGTGGCTACGATCTCTCCGTGGAAGGCTTCATAGACTTCCTGAACTCCGGCCTGCGGAAATAGCCGCGCAAAGTAACTGAGAATAAAAAAAGTCCCGGTGCTGTATTTCGCACCGGGACTTTAAATTTTTTAATCCGCCTCAATTATTATCTCTTGGACGTCACATCAACCTCGTACTTCTCTACGGCAGGGATGAAATCCTCGCCTACAGGAACGCCGTTCTTGAGGTTGAAGTAGTCGTAGACCGCTCCGAACGGAAGTGACTTGGCCTCCTCAAGGAGGGCGAGACGCTGGAAGTACTTGCCGTCGGCCTCGTACTTGCGGAGAGCCTCAAGAGGCTCAAGGAAGGCCTGAAGCATGCATTTCTGGGTAGCGCGGGTACCGACGATGTAGGCGCCGATGCGGTTGATCGATGCGTCGAAGTAGTCAAGGCCGATGTGAGTGCGGCCAAGAGCGTCGGCGCGTACAACCTCCTTGAACAGGTCGAGGGTCTGGTCGTTCATCGTGACAACGTGGTCGGAGTCCCAACGTACCGGACGGCTGGTGTGGAGCATCAGCTCAGGAACGTAGAGGAGAAGCGAGGCGACCATGTCGCTGATGTTCTCGGTCTGCTCGTAGTGTCCGGTGTCAAGGGTGTACATGAGTTTGCGGGTAGAGCAATAGCCGGTCACGAAGTCGTGTGAGCCGACGGTGTAGCTCTCAAGACCGATGCCGAAAAGCTTGGCCTCAAGGCAGGTCTTCATGCCAGGGAGTTTCTCGGCGAGGATCTCATCGAGAGACTGAGCCATTATCTCACGGTAGCGGAGACGGTTGACAGTCTGATCCTTAGAGCCGTCATGAACCCAGATGTTCATGATACATGGGTCATCCTGGAACTTACCCATGGCGTCGGCTACCCTGCGGCAGCGCTTTGTGTGCTCGATCCAGAAGTCGCGGATTGACTTGTCCGGATTGGCGAGTGAAAGATCGCCGCTCTTAGGATGAGAGAAGGAGGTGGAGTTGAAGTCCAGCTTCATCCCGTTCTCCTTGCCCCATTCCATCCAGCTCTGGAAGTGAGTTGGCTCTACCTCGTCACGATCAACGTGCTTTCCTTGGAAATCACCGTAAATCTCGTGCAGGTTGAGACGCTGTGTTCCGGCGAGGAGGCTCTTCACGAACTTGATGTCGGCGCGGAGCTCGTCGATGTTGCGGGCGCGTCCCGGATAGTTGCCGGTCGCCTGGATACCACCGGTGAGGGCGGTGTCGTTCTCAAAACCCATGACATCATCAGCCTGCCAGCACTGGAGGGAGATAGGTGTCTTCTCAAGGAGTTCGATTGCCTTGTCCGTGTCAACGCCGATGGCGGCGTAACGCTCTTTGGCCATTTCGTAGGCCTTAGTTATCAGATTCTCGTTCATTTGTGTTGTGTTTTTTAAAACTTTCAATTAATTGACCGGCCAGGCCGAGGCAGACGTGCTGAAAACGCTGTCTATCCTCTTGGCTCGTAGGTGGTTGTCAGGATCGAGTTGCCGATGATGCGGCGCATGTCCCATCTGTCGTTGACCAGCCCGGCCACCTTGGCCTGCATCATGATGTTGCCGATCGCCGTGCCCTCGACCGGACCGGCGATCACCGGTATGCCCAGTGTGTTGGCGGTCAGCTGGCTCACGAGCTTGTTGGCGGAGCCTCCGCCGATGACATGCAGTTTCTCGATCTTGAACGAAGCGAAGTTCTGAAGCATCTCGATCACATCCTTGTACTTTCTGGTGAGGCTGTGATAGATGCAGCTGATCATCTCGCCGTCGTTCTCCGGAACCCTCTGACCGGACTCCTTAAGGGCGGCCTTGATCTCGGCGTCCATGTCCTTAGGAGCGGCGAAGCGAGGATCGTCCGGATCAATCGTTGACGGGAAGTCGATGGCCTTGAGCCCCATCGCTTCGATCTCAGCGTAGGTGTACTTGCGGCCTTCCTTTTCCCAGGTCTTGCGGCTTTGTTCAAGAAGCCACATTCCGGTGATGTTCTTCAGGAATCGGGTCGTGCCTTCTATACCGCCCTCGTTCGTGAGGTTATATTCATAAGACTTCTGGTCGATGATCGGTTCCCTGGACTCGATGCCCATAAGGCTCCAGGTGCCGCTGCTTAGGTAGGCGAAATTCTCGTCCGCGGCAGGGACGGCGGCGATCGCTGACGCGGTGTCGTGTCCTGCTACGGCGATCACAGGGATCGCCTCCATGCCGGTCTCCTCGCAGATCTCCTTCTTGAGGACTCCGACCTTCGCTCCCGGCTGGGTGATGTCAAGCAGGATAGACGGGTCGATTCCAAGCCGCGTCAGCAGATCTTTCTGGAAATCCCGTGTCAGCGGATTGATGAGGCCGGAGGTGGAAGCGTCGGTATATTCACAGACCATCCTGCCGGTCAGCATGTAGGCAAGCAGGTCAGGCATGAACAGGATCTTGTCTGTCTCCGGAAGTCTGGAGTCGGCCTCCTTGCTCTGCGCATAGAGTTGGAAGATCGTGTTGAAATTCATGATCTGAACTCCGGTGATGGCATAGAGTTCCTCCCGAGGGATGATCTCAAAGACTTTCTCAGGGATGCCTTCTGTGTAAGGATCCCTGTAGGCCCTTGGCATTCCGATGATCTTACCGTCTTTCCCGACGTGGCCGAAATCCACGCCCCAGGTGTCGATGCCGATGGACGCGATCTTCACGCCCATGCCGGCGACTTTCTTAAGCGCGGCGATGAAGTGGCCGAAAAGGGACTGGATGTCCCAGTAGTACCTGCCGTCAACCTCTTTGACGGCGTTTGGAAACCTGTAGATTTCCTCTGAGGAGAACTTATCGTTTTCGACAGTTCCTATGATGGCTCTGCCGCTCGTCGCACCGAGATCAAATGCTAGAAAATTCATAAATTACGTGGCATTAATTTTTGTTCACAAATTTTGTTTTTTTTTATTATTTAGGTGCTGAACTTTCTGATATTAGTACTTAAAAATTTGATTGGAAAGATTTTTTAGCTATATTTGTGACGCACAACAAGTAACACATTGTTTAAAAACTATGGCTTCAGTTCATCTTAAATATTTGGCGGTCAACCCTGTTGACTTGAAGTGGGGAACGGCTGTGAATTCCGTCGGTTTCCAGGAAATCGTGCCGGGAATGGACTATCCGCCCACTAATCATCCTTCCCGCTATGTCTTTTCGGTTTCGAGCGGCAGGATTCTTCAGGAGTATCAGCTGATCTACATCACGGAGGGGAAAGGCAGGTTCTGCTGCGAGTCTCTGGGGCGGTCGAAACTCATTCCTGTGAACAGCGGCATGATGTTCCTTCTTTTCCCTGGTGAGTGGCATTGCTACTACCCGGAGAAATCCACCGGATGGAAAGAGTACTGGATCGGATTCAGCGGTGAGTTCATCGACAATCTCGTCAGTCGTGGATTCTTCTCGAAGGAGGCTCCACTCTTCAAGGTGAACATCCATGAGGACATCGTCGGCCTCTATTCCTCGGCCATCGAGGCGGCTGTGAACCAGGAGTCTGGCTTCCAGCAGGTTCTGGCCGGGATCGTGGGCCGGCTTATTAGTCTGGCGTATTTCTATGACAGGAACTCTCAGTTCCAGGAGTCCGACGCGGCGGTCAAGATCAGTCAGGCTAAGGTGATCATCAGAGATCAGTACATGACGGTCTCCCCCGAGGAGGTGGCGGCGAAGCTTTGCCTGAGCTATTCCTCGTTCAGAAAGACTTTCAAGGAATATACAGGGTTCTCTCCGGCCCGTTTCATCAATGAGGTGCGGATGAGTAAGGCTAAGGAGCTTCTGACCAACACGGCGATAAGCATCAAGGAGATAGCCTACAATGTCGGCTACAACAATCATGACTATTTCTTCACGGCGTTCCGTCACATGACCGGACAGACCCCGGCGGAGTACCGTAACGCGACCCAGGCGACCAAGTTGTTGTAGTTCCAACCCGGCCTCCGGGTCGCTTTGCGGATCAGTCTTCCTCCACAATGACCACAGGACCGAGCAGTCCGGAAGGGAGCAGTTTGTCACCTGCCTTGTAGAAGCGCCGTATGGCGGTCACAGGGTGTGTCTCGTCACTCTGGACATCACCGATCATCCTGTTCCTCCAAAGGTTCGTGACCTTGATCTCCAGATGGTTCTCACCTTCCTTGAGCAGGTGCCTGATGTCACCGGTCCTGAACGGCGCCTTCCACAGAACACCGGCCTCCGAGCCGTTGACAGTCACCTCGGCGATGTTCTTCACGGTTCCGAGATCCATGAATATTCTTCCGTCACCAGCGAGTGCCTTGCTGTCAAGCTCCAGCGTCGTGCTGTAGACCGCCGTTCCTGAGAAGTACTTGACGACCGGGTTGTCTTCCTCTGTCCACGACCTAAGCTCGCCGAAGACCTTGTCCGCTGTTCCTCCGTTCTTTTGCTCGAAATGAACGTTCCAGGAGGATCCGACAGTCTGAAGTACGCTCAGTTGCTGTTCCGAACTCTTCTGTACCGCTGTTTTGGCGAATGGAAGACAGTCGATCCTGATGGTGTCCGCAAGGTTGAAAGCGCTGCTTTGGGTTTTGATGATAATCTCTCTGACAGAGACCATCGGCGTGTCCGTGAACACGATGAACCTGGCGTCGGTGGACAGCATAGGTGTGGAGACGATGAACCTGCCGTCTTTTTGTGTGACAGGAATGTCGGCCACCTCGCCGTTCTCAGGATTGAGCAGGGCGGCGTACCTTCCTCCATCCTTGAAGCTGAGATCCACGTCCTTGTCCTCGCCGGAGAAGTTCCTTACCCAGTAGACCTGCGTGTTGCCGGGCAGGTTTCTGTGGACATATTTAAAGTCCCCGTAGCTGTCCTTGGCGTTCGCCGGTGCCTCCACTTGCTCGAACGCAGCAGGGACGATCTGTGGCAGAGACTTTTGTGCGGTGGTCGCGGTCGCAATGAAGTCGGGCCTCATGCCGCTTCTGGAGAGGCATTCCTCCAGGCTGCATGTGAACACGTTCTTCCTCCTCGAATGCCACACGTTGTCCACTAGGGATGCGAATGAGCGGTCGTCGGCTTTCATGCCGGCGCATCTTTTAGGCTCTTTACCACAGATGATCACACCGGCGTCGGCGAACGCCTTGATCCTCTTGAGTATCTCAAGCGACATGAAGTCCTGGTCTCTTCCTATCCACAGCACCTTGTAGCTTGCTCCGGATGGGGCGACGAGCCTGCCGTCCTTGACGTGGACTCCGGACTTGATCACCGTCGGATTGGCGAAATCGTAGTTGAAGCCGTCCGGGACATCCGGAAGGGTGCTGAAAGTGTCCCCTCCATAGATGGCGGTGACGTTGATGTCCTCGCCGTAGTAGAGCAGGATGTCAGCGACAGAATGACCTTGCTGAAGCATCGCGCTGGAGCGGGCCAGATAGTTGGTGAGTGTCCAGGCATATTCCCCCCAGGTCTCGTTCCTGTGGAGCCATTGCCCGTAACGGAACAGTTGCATACCTGGAAGGTACTTGTCGTTCGGCTGCGAGGCGGACTCGTGCACCACAAATCTGTTGACACCTGCACTCAGCCCGACATCCGCTATGTATTTCATGTTCTCCGGGCAGTAGGTGTACGCCCTTCCGTGGTCTCCGTCCACCGAGAACGACTCCGCGGCGACTATCGGCTGACCGTAGATGTGCGACACCGAGGCTGACTCCCGGATGTCGCAGACCGCCGCCGGGGCTGCGGAACCGTTAGGCGTGTTCTCCATCCAGAAGGCCGCCATCGGAATGGTCGCCTTGATCTTCGGATCCATGCCGTCTCCTGTGTAGGCGCGGCTGCCCTCATGGGTTTCGGTGTAGCGCCCGTCAAGCTCATATTCCTTTACGATGTCGTTGATCCTGTCGTAGTTCTCGCAGAACAGCTCGCCGAGGGTCTTTCTCCAGTCCCACAGGAACCGTTCGCTCATCTGCGAGCTGCCGATGATTTCACCGGTAAGCACCGGAAGCCACGGCACAAGGTTGTAGCCTCGCCTTTTCTTGAACTCTTCTGCGAGTCTCGGGGTCCAGGTGAAGGAACCGGCCTCGTAGCTGTCCACCAGCAGATAGCGTATGCCTTTCTTTCCCAGCATCCCGTCAGCCGCGTTCTTGTAGAGGTCCACATAGGTGTGGAAGTACCTCATCCAAGCGTCGGGATCCAGTTTGTCAACCTCCAGGCCGGTAGCTTCCGGCGATGCTGGATGGTTGATCTTGCCTGTGATCGACCAGCCGAAGCGGTAGATCCTCCAGCGTCCGGCGGGAAGGGTGCATTCCAGCCTGCCGTCGGGGGTCATCTTGCCGGTAAGGTTAACGACATCTGATGTCCTGATGGCGTCACTTGAATATGCGGTGCCGTATTTCCAGAAATCATGGACTATTCCGAAGCCTCCGACCTCTTGGCTGTGATTGATCTTCGATACGGTGAACAGATCCAGCGAGACTAGATGCCGGCCTGTCACCCTGAAGAACCGTGCGCAGGTCTGCGGGATGTTCTTTGTCAGGTATGGAAGCACGCTTGGCTCGATGTCGCAGACTTTCCTCCATTGCCGGCCATCGTCGCTGCTTTCGAGGACGCTTCCGGGCGCCGGATCTCCGATCTTCGGCCTGGCTCCCATCGCCATGCTCTGGAGTGTCAGGGCCTTGATCGTCTGTGGCTGTCTGAACTCCACCGTGATGCAGGAGTCGCTTTCCTCGACTCTTTCGGTGAGCGCCCTCATCGCCTTGTCAGATGCCGGCAGCCTGACGGCGATGACGTACAGATCCTTGCCGTACGGCTTGACCTCTATCCGGTCATTGCCCACGTGGTAGTCCTGGTAAGGTCCCACAACGTTGTAAAGATCAGGTAGTTTGGTCGAGACTTTCCCGCCCCGCACGTCAACGTGCCTCCATTCGAGCTTTTTTATGGCGTCTTCCGGCTTCACCCATTTGCCGCCTGTCGAGCTCCATCCCGGGGCGCTGGCGATCGTGACATCCATGTCTAGGGAGTCTGCCATGTGCAGAGCGAAACGGAAAGCTTCCTTCCATCCGTCGGAGAGGTATGGGAGTTTGACCTTGGCGGCTCTCGGCATGTTGATTCCTCCGGCGTCGAACTGGTGGAAGCCGCCTATGCCGGATCTCTTCATCCATTCGATGTCTTTCCTGATTCCTTCCTTTGAGACGTTGCCGTCCATCCAGTGCCACCATACCTGTGGTCTGGCTTCTTTAGGCGGGTCCATGAAGATCCTTGCAAGCGCGGATGTGTCGATTGTGAAGCTGACCGTGGTCACGTCCTGGGAAGGCTCGTTTGTCATCGTGCCGGTTCTGTCGTCATCGGTGGGTACAGCCATTGCCGAAAGCGGCAGCAGCAGGGCAAGGGCCGTCAGTGTCCTCCTTATGTCCATGTCTTTTGTCTTTAGATTCGTTGTCTGTTGTTCAAATATAGTAATTGCCGCCGGGATATTCAAATCCTTTTTCAGCAGCGTGGCATATTCTAATGGCAGGCAGTTGTCATGAATATGCAGGCTCATCTTTTTTTTGCTCGTTTCCTTTGAAAAGTGATGCTTTAATTTTGATTTTTGGTAAATAAATGCGATATTGCAGTCACGGAACATTTTTTGGCACAGATAGTGCAAAGTGTTTCTGTAGAGTTAATTGGTTCTAATAGGATTTTATCTTTCTAACCTTTTTCCTATGATGGCTGTTCATCATACGTTTTATTCATAATTAGGTTTGTATTAAGTGGGAAAGACTGGTGCTGGGAAGTACCGGTCTTTTTTTGCTTTGCAAAAAAGACCGGTACTTCGCGCTGCGTGCGTTGCTCACGCAGCGCGAAGTACCTTCAACCCCCCAGTCACTTCGTGACAGCCCCCTGGGGGGCACGGGGAAAGGATTCCCCGATACCCCTTCTGTCGCTTCGCTCCGCGTGCGCATACCTTCGTGCGCATACCTTCAACCCCCCAGTCACTTCGTGACGGCCCCCTGGGGGGCACTGGGGACCGAATTCCCCAGACCCCTTGCGTCGCTTCGCTCCGGGGGGTGCTTGGGGCGCTTGGGGCGGCTTTTATGGGAGGGATGGTGGGGAAAAAAAACTACAGTTTGCGGTTTTTGTAGGAGTCTATGCAGCTTGGGATCATGCGGCGGTACTGGGTGCTTGTGTAGAGAGGGGAAGAGATGATGAAATCGGCGGTACTGCGGTTCGTGGCGAACGGAATGTTGTACAGGGAGGCCAGGCGGACCAGCCCCATCACGTCATTCTGGTGACCCTGCATGATCAGGTTGTCGCAGAAGAACACCAGCATGTCGATCTTCCCCTCGGCGATCATGCCGCCGATCTCGAAGTCCCCGCCGAGCGGACCGCTGAGAAGGCAGACGATGGAGGGAGCCTCGGGGCCGAGCTTTTCTGTAAGCGTCTCCGAGACGAGGCGGCCTGTGGTGCCGGTGCAGAACAAATGGCAGTGCTTCAGCGAGCCTGCGTTGTAACGTACCCAATCCAGCAACTCCTGCTTCCTGGAGTCATGTGCGACCAATGCGATGTTTGTTACCATGTTCGTAATATATTAAAAATTATCAATGTCCTTTCTCTTCACCGTCTATCCGGATTCTCTTCACCTCCCGGGCCCCTGTCTCAGCGGCCCTCTGTTCCCTCTTTTTCCGGCTCATGAACAGATTCCGGAAGAACTCCCTGAAGGTGTTGAACTCCCTTTGGTAGGCGATACCCACACCGTTCCTCTGCGTGTTGTCGAGATAGTTGGTGTAGTCATCCGCCGAGTGGGAGAATAGGTTCATCCGCAGCTGCCCGGATTTGTCCAGCTTGATTTCGATGTCAAGGTTGCCCACCATGTCCGCCCCCGAGGATGAGTTCGCATATTCACGGTTCCCGACGTTGCCGTTGACTATCACCCTGTTGTTGAAAAGTTGGGTGGAGACGGCGACATCGAATATGTTCGTGCCGCTCTCGCTCGACTGGTAGTTGAGGCCAAGGTCCAGAGGAATGTCCAGCTTCTGCAGGATGTTGTTCAGCTGCCCCGCCATGATCTCGGCGACGTTGGAGTACAGTACGTTGGTGTTGTTCACGACTCCCGACTGTTCCTCCGGCATGAAACTACCCGAGATCAGGAGCGAAAGGAACTGGCGCTGCACCTTGTCCTCGGTGTTCAGGGCACTCTCCACCCTCGACTTGGTGGTTGGGTCAAGATCCGGGACATCGATGGAGAAGGACAGCTTCGGCTCCCTCAGCTTGCCGGACACCCCGATTCCGCAGTTCACGGTCCTTCTGGCGGAGACTGAGGTGGTGTCCGCGATAAGGGTGGCGACGGATGCCTTTGTCGAATATATTCCTTTAATGTCAAGGTCGCTGTCCATCACGTCTCCGTTGAAGCGTACCGTGCTGCCGTCCGAGATGGTGAAGTCCCTTTTTGCAATGTCCATGGCGTTGAAATGGAAGTTGCCCGACCGTAGGGCGTAGTCGCCGTTGATCGTGAACAGATCCCTTCCCGGACGCACCTCGATGTCGATGATGCCCTGGCCGCGGCCGTTCAGCACATTGCCGGCAGCCCTGTCGATCTCGACATAGGCCTCAGTGCCTTGTGTGGCGTTGACCCTGAGCCTTATTCCGAAGTCGCTGCCTTTCCCGGCACCTGCCGCCATGCTGTTCATCATGGCCTCGTAAGGATCCTCGTAGACTTCCCGGAAGGCCTGCCTGAACGTCAGAAGGTCATTCTTGCCGTCATTGGAGGCGTTGTCTATAGGAATATGTATGTGTCCGTTCTTGTCCGTCCGGGCGTTGACATCGATGAGGATGGCGTTGAACGGGCCTTTGATCGAGACATCCCCGCTTGCGAACAGGCGGCCATAGAAGGCCTTGTCGCCGCCCTCGTCCATGTCGATGGCCTCGATGCCTTTCATCTTGATCCTGGTGTCCATCCTGATGTTCTTCAGGTGGTCGTACAGCAGGCCCCCTTCTATGCTGCCGGTGCCGTTGAACCGGTCCTTGATGGAGATCCCGTCGAAGAACAGTCCCTGGTCGGTGACGGAGAACGGCCCGTTCAGGTAGTAGGCCACATTGGTGAAGCCCACCCTCAGCATCGCATTGTCGAACCGTGTGCCCTCGCCGCGCAGCGAGATGTTGTCCATGGATCCGCTGACCTTGACCTTGCCGCTCATCAAGCCGCCCATCTCACTGAACACTGACTCCAGGACGGGAGCGATGTAGCCCACGTTGAAGTCATCGAATCCGGCTGTGAGATCTATCTTCTTTGTCTTGAGCGCGTAGTCTCCTTTGATGTTAAGTGTCTTCCGGCCATCGATGTCGTTCTGGGCTATCATGCGCATAACCCCGTCCTCCAGCGAGCCGGCGAGGCGCAGGGTCCCCATGTCCTGTCCCGCGACCTCGGTCGATTCCGACGTGAGGTTCATCATCAGTCCCGCGTCACGGCCCCACGGGGAGAAGACGATGGCGTGGCCGGTAGCGAGGCCGGATAGTCCGAAACCGTCGCCAAGGAACTTGCCAAGCAGCCCTAGGTCGATCTTGTCGAGTTTGACGGAGAGCGTGTCTCTTTTTGTGGAGGAGAAGCCTCCGTTGATCCTGATGGACTGGTCGGCGCTTCTCGCTGTCAGGTTGTCGATCCTGAGATCTTTGCCGATCAGGTCTATGCCGGATTCGGACACGTCCCATGCCGCGTCGTCATACCAGATGAAGGATGGAAGTGTCTTGGCGTTGACCGTCAGGTTCCCGTCGGAGTCGCGGTCAAGCCGCCCTGTCAGATACATCTCTCCCTTGTTTGCGAGATCCGTGCCGTTGTCGTAGGTGAATCCGGCTCCGAAGGTGTTCCCCCTTGCGTAGAGCAACAAGTTGTCACTGAGTATGTTGACACCGGCTAATGAGATGGCCGAGCAGACAGCCGACGCGTTCAGGCTGCTGTCCCTGTTGTCAAAGGCGAGGTCAAAATCCTTCAGAAAATTCTTGTTGACAGCGATTCTCGGAGACTTGACGGAGGCTGTCATGTTGCCGTCCCTCTTGATGTTCATCCGCACCTTGGTGCCTTTGGCGACGTAGAGGCCGGGCTTGACAAAGGACAGGATGTCCCTTGCGTCACCGACACTCAGATCCAGCTCGTACTCATCGCCCTTCCATTCGGCTGCCCAGCCTTTGTACAAGGCCGGTAGCTCCCTGTGGACTGTGAGGGTCTGCGCATCCTTGATCAGACTGGTGAACGGCTTGCTGCCGATGTAGTTGCCGTTCAGGAATGTGGATGTGATGTTGACACGGTTGACGTTGTCGTTGGAGTGCGACTTCACGCAGATGTCGCCGATCTCGTGCCACCCGTTGTCGTTCTCAAGTGTGAGTCCAAGTATGTCAAGGTCTCCGATCAGGTCTCCGCGGCTGATGTTCACGTAGTTGGCGTTTATCCGCCCGGAGATCTTGGAGTTCTCCCTCTTGTCCAGTTTCAGGGCGTGCAGGTCGGCGTAACCTATGGACGCGTAGAATTTGTAGAGTCCGTTCTTTGTCTTGTCCGAGAGGGTGAACAATCCTTGGAAGAGGAAGTTGAGGTTCGGGTCTCCGCAGACGATGCGCCCGTCGAAGGCGTTGTCCGTGTAGGTGCCGGCGGCGATGATGTTGGTGTAGTCGTAGCCGAGGACTGACAATTTGTCGACGGACAGGGAATCGATGCTCAGGCTGGTCTTGCCGTGACCTAATGTCATGTCCATCATTCCTTTAAGCGAGACTTCGCCGATCTGGCTGACCCCGGTGAGTTTCCCGACGTCAACGTTTCTTGCCGTGACCTTGCCCCCCAGCCCGATTGTCTTTCCTTTGGCGATCAGGCCTGTGATGTCAGCGTCGACGGTCACGGTACCCAATGCGGAGGAAAGCGTGCCGTCGGCTTTAAGCTTGTTGAGCGTGCCATCCGTGTTGCCGTCGAAGGTGAAGACCGTGCCGCGCGCGAGTCCGGAAAGGTCGATCGCCGCCATTGGGGCGAATCCCCTGATGAAGCGTCCGAGCCCTTCCGTGGTGAAGGACAGCCCGTCCAGTCTGAAGTCCGGACGCATCCTGTTGAAATCAGGAAGCCCGGACAGCCGTCCTGTGATGGTTCCGCAGACTCCGCTGTGGGATTCCGAGAAGTCCAGACCGGACACCGACATGTCTTTGACCGGCCCCTTCACGTCGGCATCCCTGAGGCTAATGACGGATTTCATCCGGCGCAGCGACGGCGCGAAGTAAGAGATGCTCTTCATGTCCACGGTGCCGCTCATGCGTGTTCCGGTCATCGAGACATCCTCGATGTAGTTGGAGAATGACGCCGCGTTGGCATATTCCATGGCATATTCATCCATGCTGATGTCGGTCCACGTGTCCTTTATGTGGAGATTCCGCACCGTGGTTTTTCCTTTCTCGACGGTGGCTTTTCCGGACATCGAGACTATCCTGTAGCCGCTTCTTTCGGTGGCCTCCAGATTGTCCAGTACCCCTTCGATCCTGCCTTCTTTGAAACTAAAGTCGTGAGCCTGAAGAATATGCGCGGTCACATCAAGGTTCTTCCAGTCGATGCCGTAGTCGCGGGGCGGACTGTCTTTGGTCTTGTTGATGAGCCTGAACCGGAAGTTTCTGATCCTGATCCTGCCGGCGTCGATCGCCAGAGCGAGAGGCTTGCCTTCCTTTTTTTCGTCCGATGACTTGAAGATTCTTTTGATGCTGCCCCCGCGCTCGTCTTTCGCCAGGGAGAACGAGGCATCGCTGATGTTGAGCCTTCTGATGTGGATGGCTCCGTCGTTCCTCAATCCTTTCAGAGAGAATGTGGCGACTATCGACCCGGCGCTCGCCAGTGTGTCGGCCTCCTCTCCGTCCCAGTCGGTGACCGGCTCGCTGTCGATGATGGCAATATCCTTGATTACCAATGCGTTGAATGGCCTTAAATGAATCTTGGAAATCTCTATCCTGCCGTTCAGCACCCCTTCCAGCGAAGCCACCACCTTTCTGGTCACAAAGGTCTGGGCCGCCGGAGTCTGCAACAGAATCCAGCAGGCGAAGAGCAGTGAGGCAATCGCTACAAAGACGCCCCGTAATATCTTAAGAGCCTTTTTCAAATGACGGGAAGCCGCGGCGGTCTATGCCATGCGGCTTGTAACAACAAAGATACTAAATATCCGTTGGATTGACGAAAATAGTTGTATCTTTGCCGTTCGAAAAAGTCTTTGAAGAATATGTCGGATTATATCCTTGGAATCGAATCGAGTTGCGACGACACTTCCGCCGCCGTGATCAAGGACGGATTCCTGCTCTCCAACGTGATAGCGAGCCAGCAGGTCCACAAGGATTATGGAGGAGTCGTTCCTGAACTTGCCTCCAGAGCCCATGAACAGAACATCGTGCCTGTCGTCAGCCAGGCTTTGGACAAGGCCGGGATCAAGACCTCGGATCTCACCGCGATCGCGTTCACCCGTGGTCCGGGACTTCTGGGTTCCCTCCTTGTCGGCACATCGTTCGCCAAGGCTCTTGGCGTGGCCCTGAATATTCCTATAATCATGGTGAACCACCTTCAGGGACATATTCTCGCTGATTTCGTGAAGCAGGAGGGCAAGGAGAACCACCATCCGTCGTTCCCGTACCTCTGCCTGCTGGTGTCAGGAGGCAACTCTCAGATTGTCAAGGTGAACGGCCCGCTGGACTACGAGATTCTCGGCCAGACGATCGATGACGCTGTGGGTGAGGCGTTTGACAAATGCTCCAAGATGATGGGACTTGGCTATCCTGGTGGCCCTGTCATCGACAGGCTGGCCAAACTGGGGGATCCGAACCGCTTCAAGTTCGCGAAGCCGCAGATTCCGGGGCTGGACTACAGTTTCAGCGGAGTGAAGACCTCGTTGCTGTATTTCGTGCGTGACGAGATGGCGAAGGATCCGGACTTCATGGAGAAGAACAAGGAGGACATCTGCGCCGGTTTCCAGAAGACGCTGATAGACATCCTGATGGACAAGCTGATCAAGGCCGCGAGGCAGACCGGTATCAAGGAAGTGACCATCGGCGGGGGAGTCTCGGCCAACAGCGGTCTGCGCTCCCGCATCGAGGAGGAGGGCAAAAAGCGCGGCTGGAACACCTATCTCCCTGAGTTCAAGTTCACCACCGACAACGCCGCCATGATCGCCATAGCCGGCTGGTTCCACTACCTCGCCGGCGAGCGCACCCCCCTCGACATAGCCCCCGTCTCCCGCATCGCGGATTATTAATATAATGAATATTCAAGGAAAAGATACATGATCGAATTCGAAATGACCGGCCGTGTTGGCCGTGACCTTAGGCCGGATGACGTGAGGATCGTCGCGGCAAGAGAGATGAACCTTCGCGGCAACGCGATCATCAACGTGATCGACCCGACGAAGTCCTACCAGCCGACCTTCCCGAACGCCGACGCGACCTGCGTGATCGCCAGGCGCTCGATCGACGCCCGCAACGACGTGGTCTACCGCTACCGCATCGAAGGCTACAACCACCGCTTTGAATCCTACGTCCCGTACGAGATTCCGGAGTACAAGGATGTCACCGGATCCGAGCCGGTGGTCATCGTCGGCGCCGGCCCGGCAGGAATGTTCGCCGCCCTCAAGCTCCTGACCCTCGGTTTCAAGCCAGTCATCCTGGAGAGGGGCAAGAACGTCCGTGACCGTAAATATGACATAGCCGGACTCTCCCGCGAGGGAGTCCTGAACCCGGAGTCCAACTACTGCTACGGCGAAGGCGGAGCCGGAACATTCTCCGACGGCAAGCTCTTCACCCGATCATCCAAGAGAGGCGACATCCGCGAGGTGCTGCACCAGTTCGTCAACTTCGGAGCCAGCCCTCAGATTCTGGTGGACGCTCATCCGCACATTGGCACGGATCGTCTTCCGAAGGTTGTCGAGAACATCCGCCAGTGCATCCTGTCAAGGGGCGGGGAGTATCATTTCGGCACCAAGGTTACCGACCTGGAGCGCAGGAGCGACGGCACCATAGTGGTCAAGGCCCTTGATTCAGAGAATCCTACGAAGGCCGGCAAACCAAGTGTCCAGAAATATTCGGCAAGGAAAGTCATCCTCGCCACCGGCCACTCGGCAAGGGACATCTACGACATGCTCGTCTCCAAGGACTGCGCGCTTGAGGCCAAGGGCTTCGCGATGGGAGTCCGTGTGGAGCATCAGCAGTCCCTGATCAACGACATCCGCTACCACGGACAGTGGGAGCCGGGGATGCCCGCGGCGGAATATTCTTTCACCGAGCAGGTGGGCGAGCGCGGCGTCTTCTCGTTCTGCATGTGTCCGGGAGGTGTCCTGGTGCCGTCCGAGACCGAGCCTGAGACCATCGTGATGAACGGCATGTCGAACTCGGCCCGAAGCGGCAGGTTCGCCAACGCCGGCGTGGTCGTGCAGATCAATCCTGAGGACATTCCGGAGGAATATGCCGGCAAGGGAGCCTTCGCGGGACTTGAGTTCCAGAAGGATGTGGAGAGAAAGATGTGGGAATATGCCCGCGCTCATTCCGACTCCGACAATCCTTTCACCGCTCCGGCGCAGAGGATGGTGGATTTCTGCGAGGGCGAGGAGTCAGCAGATCTTCCTCAGACCTCCTACAAGCCAGGTGTCGTTCCTGCTCCGCTCCACGAGCTGCTGCCGGGAGTGATCGCCGAGAGGCTTCAGGATGTCTTCCCGCTCGTCAATCAGAAAACCATGCGCGGCTACTACACGAATGACGCGCTTCTCATCGGTGTCGAGTCCAGGACGTCGTCTCCGGTCCGCATTCCAAGGAACCCTCGCAGCTGCGAGGCGGACTCTTTCCCTGGACTTCTCCCTTGCGGTGAGGGCGCCGGCTATTCAGGAGGCATCGTCTCCTCGGCCATCGACGGCATCAACTGCGCCGTGGCCGCAGCCCGTTCCCTTTCCGGAGCGGATGCCCAGGACGTGTCGGGCGAGGTGTCGGACGCTTCCGCCGCCGGATCTGACAGTCTGTCGGACAACGTTCCACAGGAATAGTCATCCGTGATGTCGGCGGAAGAGGACAAGAAGGAGATTCTGTCTCCGATGATGGATAGCGGCGTTCATGCCGGTTTCCCGTCACCGGCGCAGGACTACATAAACTCATTCATCGACCTCAACAAGGAGCTGGTGCGCCATCCGGCGGCGACTTTTTTCGCCCGTGTCGTGGGCGACTCGATGGTGGACGCCGATGTGAATGAAGGTGATGTCCTTGTGGTGGACAAGTCGATCGAGCCGAAGGAGGGCGACATGGCCGTCTGTTTCATCGACGGGGAGTTTGCCTTGAAGTTCATCTCTTTCAAGGATCCGTCAGGCGACGGGCCAAGCGTCAAGGCCTCCAGGCCAGGCGTGTCGTACAGCATCCTGGAGCGTCAAAGGATGTGGCTCCTGCCCGCCAATGAGAAGTATCCTCCCATAGAAGTAACTGATTCCAACGACTTTACCGTCTGGGGTGTGGTAACATACGTTATCAAGAAAGTGTGTACGCGCTAGTCGATTGCAATAATTTTTTCGTCTCCTGCGAGCGGGCTTTCCAGCCGGAACTGGAAGGCCGTCCGGTCGTGGTGCTGTCCAACAACGACGGATGCGTCGTCGCGCGCAGCAACGAGAGCAAGGCGATGGGCATCAAGATGGGGACTCCGTTCTTCAAGGTGAGATACCTGGTGGAGCAGGGAAGGCTGGTCGCGCGCTCGTCCAACTACACCCTCTACGGCGACCTTTCCTCAAGGGTGATGTCCATCCTCGCCGAGGCGGCTCCGCGTCTGGAGGTCTACTCGATCGACGAGGCCTACATGGACATGGACGGTGTCGCGGCGGACCGTGTTCCGGGAATATGCTCGGATCTGATCAAGAAGATCCGTCGCTGGACAGGCATCCCGGTCAGCATCGGGATAGCCGACACGAAGACTTTGGCCAAGGTGGCCAATCATTTCGCCAAGAAGTACAAAGGCTACAAGGGAGTCTGCGTGATCGATTCCGATGACAAGATCCGCAAGGCCTTGGCCCTGACTCCGATAGCGGAGGTCTGGGGAATAGGCCGGCGCGGCGCTCCGAGACTTGAGGCCGCTGGAGTAAAGACAGCTCTAGACTTCATCGGAAGACCGGTGGAGTGGGTGCGCGGGATGATGGGAATAGGAGGGATCCGTACCTGGGGCGAACTTCAGGGAAGGCGCATGGTCGAGGATGAGCGTGACGAGAAGCGCAAGAGCATCTGCACATCCCGTTCCTTTGACATGACGCTCACGGATCTGGACGAGATAACGCTAAGGGTCTCGGACTTTGCCGGAAAGTGCGCCGAGAAGCTGCGAGACGACGGGACGGCGGCATATTCGGTGGCCGTCTTCCTCCAGACCAACCGCTTCCGTGACGATCTCCCTCAGTACTTCCCGGATGCCGCCATCCGTCTGGATGTTCCCGCCAACAGCACCAGGGAGGTGGTCGCCGCCGCACTTCGTGCCTTGCGAATGATCTTCAGGAGTGGCTATGAATATAAGAAAGCCGGTGTCGTGGTCTATGACATAGTGGACTGTGACGCCATACAGGCCAGCCTCTTTGACTTCGACCAGGAGACCCGTGACCGTGATGACCGCATCTCCAAGGTCATGGATCTGGTCAACACCTCCGGCAAGAATGTCCTGAGGCTCGCCACCCAGCGCCCGGGCCACTATTCCGACGGCATCCGCCGCGAATTCTGCTCACGCCTCTACACCACCTCATGGTCCGACCTCCTGGAGGTCAAGTAGTCCTTTTTTCCGCAAGCCCGTCAGTGGTCTTCACGGATTGTTTCCTCCTATGTCCGGCGAGTGGTCTAGCGGCTGATGTCCACCACGAATTTACCTTCGAAGTAGGGGTCTTTCGGCCAGTTGCCTATCTGCCAGGTGGAAATGGAGCCTTTGCGGAGGCGCTCGCGGGACATCAGGGCGCAGATCTCCTCGTTGATCTCGCCGCCTTTGAGGTAGAGGATGGATTGTGAATATCTTCCCTTGACCCACGGATAGAAGTCCGTCAGCGAGGCCACGGCTCGGGAGACCACAAAGTCGAACTTCTCGTTCAGGCTCTCGGCGCGGGCGTTGACAATCTCCACGTTGCCAAGGCCAAGCATATTCGAAATCTCTCTTGCCACTATTGTTTTCTTGCCCACGGAGTCGCAGAGGGTGAACCTTGCTCCTGGGAACATCACGGCAAGCGGGATTCCGGGGAAGCCGCCGCCCGTGCCAAGGTCGAGGATCCTTGTCCCGTTGTCTGGCGCGAGGAATGATGAATATGTCTCCGGACGCCGTGTGCGGAGATATTCAGCTATTGCGAGGGAGTGGAGGACGTGGTGGTCGTAGAGGCTGCCGATGTCCTTGCGCGAGATGACATTGATCCTCGCGTTCCACTCCGTGTAGCCCGCTTCCATCATCCTGAAGCGCTCCGAGGCTTCGGCGGAGACTTCCGGGAACGATTCTTTCAGAATGGTCTCGAATTCCGGGAACGTCATCATATTCCTTCTTCCTCTTTCTTGCGAAGCTCGTCGATCATCTGCTTCGAACGGCGGATGCGCGTCTTGACTGTGTTGAGCTCCATCCCCAGCGCCTCGGCTATCTCGTTGTACTTCAGGCCGTCGATCAGCCTCTTGCTGGCGACCTCGCGATAAAGGTCCGGGAGGCGGTCGATGTACTTGGCGCGCTCCTCCTCGTTCTCGATCTTGATGAGGGAGTTGAGCGCGTCTTCCGCCTGGTCCGGGATGACCTCGACGCCGGAAGGCTTGTTCTCGTCGTCAAGGTAGACGATCTGATTCTTCGGATGCACCCTCTGCTCTTGCTCAATGGTGTCCAGCGCCGTGTTCTTCGCGATCGTGCAGAGCCAGGTCAGAAACCTGCTCTTGTACTGGTCGTAGTGTTGGATCTGTCTGAAGGCTTTCTCGAAACTGCGGCTGCAGATGTCGTCGGCCACATAGTCATCGATGTTCTTGAAGCGAGCTTTAATGTAAGATCTCAGCTGCTCGATGTGACGATCCCAAAGTGCCGTGAAGGCCAAACCGTTGCCTCTTTGTGCCAAGATGATCAATTCATCAGTGGGCTTCAAGCCAATTCTTCCCATAATTACATTCAACTGTTATTGGAACTGATAGTTTAACGACATTTTCCATTTTGTCAATGACGATTCCTCTGAGCTCGTCGATCTCCTCACCGACGGCGTCGAACACAAGCTCGTCATGGATCTGCAGAACCATCCGGCTCTTCAACCCGGCCTGCGTCATTGACTTGTCAACCTCGATCATGGCCATCTTGATGATGTCCGCCGAGGTACCCTGTATGGGTGCGTTCACGGCGTTCCTTTCGGCAAGCGCCCTCAAGGTGCCGTTCTTGGAGTTTATGTCCGGAATATACCTCCTCCTTCCGAAAAGCGTCTCCACATAGCCTGTCTCTCTGGCCGACGCTTTCGTGTCCTCTATGAAGGACCGTATGGATGGGAATCCGGCGAAGTAGTCATCGATGATTTTCTGCGCCTCCTTCCGGCTGATTCTCAACCTTTGGGCCAGCCCGAACGCCGAGATGCCGTACATGATACCGAAGTTGGCGGTCTTCGCGATACGTCTCTGATCCGGAGTGACCTGATCGTGAGGGACACCGAAAATCTTCGCCGCGGTCGCTGCGTGCACGTCGATTCCCTGCTTGAAGGCCCCGATCAGATGCTGGTCACAGCTAAGGTGCGCCATGATCCTCAGCTCGATCTGTGAATAGTCCGCCGACATGATCAGCCCGTCAGCCGTGCCTGGCACGAATGCCTTGCGGATTTCCTTGCCGCGCTCGGTGCGGATCGGGATGTTCTGAAGGTTCGGGTTGGAGGAGCTTAGCCTGCCGGTCGCCGTCAGCGCCTGGTTGAAGGTCGTGTGTATCTTGCCGTCCGACGGCTCGATGTAGCCGGGGAACGGCTCGATGTAGGTGGAGAGCAGTTTCCTTACAGAACGATATTCAAGAATCTCGTCGATTATCGGATGCTTGTCGGCCAGGTCCAGAAGCGTGGACTCATCTGTGGAGTAGGTGCCGTTGTTGTTCTTCTTCGGCTTTTCGGCAAGGTGGAGCTTCTCGAAAAGGAGTTCTCCGATCTGCTTTGGAGAAGAGACGTTGAGGTCAGGCTCCCCGGCCATCTCGCGGATCCTCGCCTCCCTTGTGGTGACATCCTCCCGAAGGTGGGCGGTGAAATCCTTCAGCGAACCCAGATCCACCTTCACGCCGTTCCTCTCCATCTTCGACAGCACCTTCAGAAGCGGCTCCTCCATCTTGTCGTAGAGGTCGGTGACGGAAGCCTCGGCCATCCGTCCGCGGAGCTTTTCCTGGAGGAGGAGAAGAATCATGGCCTCCCTGTCCCTGTCCTCGCTGGACTCGTCGGACGGAATGTCGTCGAACAGGGAGCCGGTAGAAGGGACAGGCCTCTCCCCGGTACTCTCCAATGACACACCGATGACGCTCTGCGACAGCACGTCAAGCTTGTGGCTCTTTTCCGGATCCAGAAGGTAGTGCATGAGCGCGATGTCGTCAAGACGGCCTTGCAGCGCCACCCCTCCCGCGGCGAGAATGTTCATCTGCCTCTTGAGGTCGTCGCCGCATTTCGCCACACCGGCGTTCTCCAGCAGAGCCTTGAAGTCGTTCAGTCCGCCGTAGGCTACCAGAATCCCCTCATCCGAGCAGGCTCCGACTGTGATCCTGACGGTTTTTGTGAATATGCTTCCGTCCGCTCCCTCCGTGATCAGCGAGCATAGTCCGGCCTTTGAGGCGGCCTTGGCGACCTCGGCTGGACGCGCCTTTGTGACCTTGGGCAGTACGGTCTCCGTCCCGGCCTTGGTGTCGGCCACGTGGCCGATGTACTTGCTCAGGGAGTTGAACTCGTACTTCTCGAAGAGGTCGGCCAACTCCGGTCCGTAGGACTGGTTGACCTTCATCTCCTCGGTCGGGACATCGACATTGATGTCGGTCTTTATCGTGACAAGCTCCTGGCTCAGCCCGATGTGGTCCCTGGCCTCTTCGAACTGGGCTTTCTGCCTTGGCGTCAGCTCGTCCAGATGCTCGTAGATCCCTTTGACGGAACCGTATCTGGCCACCAGCTTGCCCGCGCCGACCTCACCGATCCCCTTGACACCAGGCACATTGTCGGCGGTGTCGCCGCAGATCGTAAGCATGTCGATGACCTGGGTAGGGGAGTCTATGCCGTATTTCCGGCAGATCTCCCTCACACCTATGATCTCGTTGTCGCTGCCCGACTTGCCTGGTTTGTACTGCCAGATGTGGTCCCCGATGAGCTGCCCGTAGTCCTTGTCCGGGGTAACCATGTAGACATCAAGGCCTTCCCCGGCACAACGCTTCGCCATCGAACCGATCACGTCATCGGCCTCGAAGCCCTTTATCATGAGTGTAGGGATGTTCAGCGCCCTGCACAGCTCGACCAGCGGGTCAAGGGCGTCGATCACCAGCTGCGGGGTCTCCTTCCTGTTCGCCTTGTACTCAGGGAACATCTCGTTCCTGAAAGTCCCTCCCGGTGGATCGAAAGCCACCGCAAGGTAGTCCGGACCCTCGCGCCGGAGGATTTCAAGAATATACTTGGTGAAGCCATAGAGAATGGACATGTCCGCCCCTTTGGAGTTTATCATCGGCCTCCTGAGGAACGCGTAATACATCTTGAAAATCAATGCATGTCCGTCTATGAAGAAAATCTTTTGCGGCATTGTCAATAAGTAATACTCATAAATTCTAGCCAGATCCGCGGCTGCTTCATTCCTGCCGCCCGTAAGGCCTTGTCTGTCGCTCCGCCATGTTGTGTCCGGTGTTCTCCGGAGTGTGTCATGACTTTGAATTATGACACAAAGATAAGAAATTGTTTCGTAGTTTCAAAGCTTCCTCGGAACATTTACTTAATCGATTGACTTTCGCACGAGGAAAGCTGTAGGGTGGCGTCCGAGAACCTTGCCCCGTCGTAGATGTCGTGTGTCGAGAAGATGATCGTGGAGCCGGTGCCGTGGGCAAGCTCCTGAAGTGTGAGCAGGACCATAATCCTGTTCTCCACGTCCAGAAAGGCCGTGGGCTCGTCCAGAAGTATCACGTTGGCCTTTCTTGTCAAGGCTGTCGCGATGCAGGCTTTCTGGAATTCTCCATCGGAGATCAGGCTGATGTCTTTGTCCGCAAGCGGTTCCAGCCCGAGTGTCCGTATGGCGTCCTCCAGCGAGGATTCCGCCTGGGGACTTAGCTTTCTGAATGATCCCGATGCGGTGTACAGGCTTGTCCGGATGAATTCCCGGACAGTGAATCCCTTGACTTTCGGGATGTGTGTGGGAACCATCACGACCTCTCCTCCGGCCATGAAATCCCCTTGGACTGGCTCGGTCAGTCCTGCCAGTGTCCTCATCAGCGTGCTTTTTCCGGATCCGTTGGAGCCGCAGAGCATCACGGACTGTCCGTCCGGGAAGTCAAAGGACAGCGGGCCGGCCACCTCGTGGCCTTTGTAACCAATGATCAGATTGTTGGCTTTCAGCATATTCATTGCTTTTTGAAAAGAATGGCCATGATGATCGGTATCCCTATGACCGCCATTGTGCTGCCGACAGGCAGGGGAGCGGGACTGATCTGGGAAAGAAAGTCCGCGGTCAGCGACAGGGAGGCTCCGCAGAGCATCGTCGCCGGAATCACCTTCGAGTGCACCGAGGAGCCGGTGATCCACCTTGACAGATGCGGGGCGACGATTCCGACAAAGCCCAGCGGACCGCAGAATGCCGTTACCGCTCCGGTCATCAGGCAGCTGCTGATCAGCGCCATATTCCTGACACTCTTGATGTTGATCCCCGTGAGGACGGCATATTCATCGCCGAAAAGAGCGATGTCCAGACCCTTGTTGTTGAGAAGTGTCATCGCCGCTCCGACGAGCAGTGTCGCCGCCATGAGGGACACTTCCATCGGACGGCATCCGGAAAAGCTGCCCGCGGACCAGCTGTAGAAGACTTTCAGGCTCTCGGCGGAGGCGGAATATTCAATGATGGAAGTGATGGCGCTGAAGATGAATCCGAGCATCACTCCGAAGATCAGCAGCGTGGTGGCGTTCCTGAGATTCCGCGCCACAGTGGCGACCAGGATCGAGGTGAGCAGCGAACCGGCGAAAGCCGCCGCCGCGACGGTGAGCCCTGACAGCGCGGCGGGAAGCGAGGCTCCGATCAGAAGGGTCGCCGCCGCCGCGCCGGTTCCCGCTCCGGCGCTGACCCCCATGATGTGCGGATCGGCCAGAGGGTTCCTGAAAACACTCTGCATCTGAAGTCCTGCCAGCGAGAGGCATGCCCCGGAAAGGAGGGCGGTGAGCATCCTTGGCAGCCTGAGTTTCAGGAATATGCCAGCGTCCATCCCGCTTAGACCCACCCCTCCTGTGAGGAGGTCGATCCCGCAGAGGCACAGCGTGACAGCGATCAGAATGAATGTTCTCTGGCTTGATTTCATTGTCAAAATGTCTTTCCGGATGCAAATTACTTACAATTCTTCGGCTTTCCAGAAAAATTTCGTTAAATTTACCAGAAATCTTTGAATATTTATGAAGAAGACACTAATCATCGCTGCCGTCCTTCTGGCTCTCACAGGAGTCACCGCGCCGGCTCAGAAACAGAATCCGAAGGGAGGCATCTCCGCCGAGATGCTCGCCGAGATCCGTAAAGGCTACGAAGGCACCGCTTCCGACAAGGCGATCCGCAACGCTCTGAACGGGGCGGCCATCAATGTCCTGGCCGCGAACGCCGAGAACATCGCCATGATTGACACCCACTTCTCCGACGAGGTGAAGACCAAGGGACGCACCAATCAGAAGTCTTCCGGCCGCTGCTGGCTGTTCTCCGGACTTAATGTCCTGAGGGCTAGGATGATCGAGAAGTATGACCTTGGAGCCTTCACCTTCTCGCAGAACTACGTGTTCTTCTACGACCAGCTTGAGAAGGCCAATCTTTTCCTCCAGGGAGTCATCGACACCAAGGATCTGAGCTTTGACGAGCGTCAGGTTGACTGGCTGTTCCGCAATCCTATCGCGGACGGAGGACAGTTCACAGGGGTCTCCAATCTTATCATGAAGTACGGTGTCGTTCCGTCCGACGTGATGCCGGAGACGTACTGCTCCAACAACACCTCCCAGATGCGTACCCAGATCGCCACCAAACTGCGCGAGGACGGCCTGAAGCTTCGCGACGCGTCCGCCAAGGACTGCCCTGCCATGAAGACCGAGATGCTGAAGGAAATCTACAGGATGTTGGTTCTCTGCCTTGGCGAGCCTCCGGTGGAGTTTGAGTGGACGCGCTACGACTCCAAGGGCAATTTCGTCAGCACTAAGACCTACACCCCGAAATCTTTCTATAATGAATATGTCGGAGCCGACCTGGAGAACAACTACGTGATGGTGATGAACGACCCTTCACGCGAGTTTAACAAGGTCTACGAGATCGCTTACGACCGTCACGTCTACGACGGGCAGAACTGGCTTTACATCAATCTCCCTATCGAGAGGATCAAGGAGATGGCCATCGCCTCCATCAAGGACAACACCGCAATGTACTTCTCCTGCGACGTGGGCAAGTTCTCCGACCGCCAGAAAGGCACCTTGGATCTGGACAACTTCGACTATGGCTCGCTTTTCGGAACGACCTTCCCTATGGACAAGCGCCAGAGGGTGCTGACCCATGCGAGCGGCTCGTCCCATGCCATGACGCTCATCGCCGTTGACATCAAGGACGGCAAGACCGTGAAGTGGATGGTGGAGAACAGCTGGGGCGCTGATTCCGGCTACAAGGGCAACCTCATCATGACCGACGAGTGGTTCGACAACTACATGTTCCGTCTTGTCGTGGAGAAGAAGTACGTCCCTGCCGACATCCTCAGGATGCTTGACCAGAAGCCGACCCTCCTCCCTGCCTGGGACCCGATGTTCCTCCCGGAAGAGTAAGTCGGAAATGAATATGAAAAATCCGGGGCCTCGGCTGAGGTCCCGGATTTTTTTGTCCTATGTCCGCGGGAACCTATCTCGTGTTGTCAAACGTGAACGATTCCCAAGGAAGCTCCGCGTCCTTCCCGTGTTCGAGAACATCGTTGACATGTGTCATGAGCGGGAAGTCCGCAAGGTCAACCATGCCGAGCTCGGCCTTGCGGTAGATGGCCATGGCCACACGCCTGGCTACAACAAGAGACTCCAGCGTCACGCCCGCGAGGATATTCATGGCCTCCCCGTAGGTCTTGCCCTCGCCCAGGAGGATGCCGATCTTCCTGGTCCTGCCGCCGTAGACTGTGACGTAAAGGTCGCCTATTCCGAGGACTGCGCTGTCCTCGTCCGCCCCCTGGATCCTCAGGAGCCTGGTCATCTCCTTGGTGGCCTGGTAGAAGGCTCCAGCCTGGGAGTTGTAGTGGAGCCCGGCCTCGGCTCCGTGCTGCCTGTTGACGAGTCCGATCGTGAGGGCGATGCCGAGAGCGTAGGCGTTCTTGAGGGCCACGGCGCTTTCAAGCCCGATCACGTCGTTTGTCGTGGAAATGTGGTAGTAGGAAGTCTGCAAGGCCTCCTTCATCATCTTGATGACGGCGGTCTCCCTACCACAGAACGCCACCTCGGTCTGGTCGTGGAACACCAGCTCGTAGGAGGTGCAAGGCCCGCCGATCGCGTTGACGTTCCTTCGGATGCCCCTCTTGAGAAGCTCCATCTCCCAATAGGCCGGGTAAGAGATCAGGGTGCCGTCCTCAAGGTTGATGAGTCCCTTGGTTACGGAAAGGACAGGCATGGCCGGGTCAAGATGGGCCAGCACCTCGTTGAGGAACCAGTCCACTCCGAACGATGAGACTCCGCCGATGACGAAATCTGCCCCTTCCACGGCCTTCCGCCAGTCTTCAAACTGGAAATATTCAACGCCTTTAGGGAATGGCTTGTCAAACTTGGGATGCTTGCCGGTGCGCCTGCACTCCTCAATGATCTCCCTGTCGAGCGGTGTGCCGACAAGCCTTACCTCATTGCCGTTTTCAAATGCCGGGAACGCGAGGGCTGAACCCATCATGCCCGAGCCGATGATTGTGATGGTCTTTTTCATTGCCAGAAACCTTTAGTAATCCTTGAAAAATACTGCCAAATCTTTATCAACTTATTTATAACGCTTGCTTAGTAATCATTAAAAAATAACTTGAACAATTTGTATATCTTTATGGTCTATATTTCTTTTCTCATCAGTCATGTGCCACCGGCACACTCCTTCTTCCAAAAGAAATCTATCCTCATAA
>Ga0129310_1000496_pt1 | contig 47534 bp, 40 predicted proteins | sample Go1ome_2_FD_94433 | JGI IMG/M metagenome (GOLD analysis project Ga0129310, IMG submission 94433) | Western lowland gorrila individual fecal microbial communities from Wisconsin, USA - Go1022A metagenome | ecosystem: Host-associated > Mammals > Digestive system > Large intestine > Fecal | place...
AACGGCGTAAAAATCAACATTCTGGACACCCCGGGCCATGCTGACTTCGGCGGCGAGGTTGAACGCGTACTGACCATGGTTGATGGCGTACTGCTGCTGGTTGATGCTTATGAAGGCCCGATGCCGCAGACCAAATACGTACTGCGTAAAGCATTGGAACAGCACCTGAAACCGATTGTTGTCATCAACAAGATTGACCGCCCCGACCAACGTGTTGATGAAGTTATTGACGAAGTTCTGGACCTGTTCATTGAGCTGGATGCAGATGAAGATCAGCTGGAGTTCCCGGTTGTTCTGGCTTCCGCCCGTAACGGTATTGCCAAACTGTCCATGGACGAGGAAAGCAATTCTCTGGAGCCTTTGTTCAAAGTAATTCTGGAAAACATTCCTGCTCCGGATGTTGACGTTAATGCACCGCTGCAGATGCTGGTTAACACCCTGGACTATGATGATTATGTAGGCCGTATCGTTGTAGGCCGTGTAGTTCGCGGCACCATCCACAACGGCGAAAACATCACCCTGATGGACGAAGCAGGCAACCGTAACGGTAAAATCGGCCGTCTGTACACCTACCAGGGCCTGAAGCGTGTAGAAGTGCCTGAGGTTGAAGCAGGTGATATCGTTGCTCTGATCGGTCTGCAGGACGCTAACATCGGCGACACTATCGCTGACAGCGAAAATCCGGAAGCTCTTAAGGGCATCAAGATTGACGAACCTACCCTGTCTATGATTTTCTACGTTAACAACAGTCCGTTTGCCGGCCGTGAAGGTGAATTTGTTACCAGCCGTCATCTGCGTGACCGTCTGTTCAAAGAGGTTAAGACCAACGTTTCCATGCGTGTTACCGAGACCGAAAGCCCGGATGCTTATGAGGTTGCCGGCCGTGGCGAGCTGCATCTGTCCATTTTGATTGAAACCATGCGTCGTGAAGGCTTTGAGCTACAGGTTGGTAAACCTAAGGTTATTATGCATCGCGATGCAAACGGTAAGCTGATGGAGCCTATGGAAGCATTGACTATCGATGTACCGCAAGACTTCATGGGCGCTGTTATGGAAGGCCTGGGCCTGCGTAAGGCTGAGCTGCAGAACATGACCGAAATGGCAGGCTATCTGCGCATGGAATTTAAGATTCCTGCTCGCGGCCTGATCGGCTTCCGTAACCAGTTCCTCACCGATACTAAAGGTAACGGCATTATGAACCACGTATTTGCCGGTTACGAAGAATATAAGGGTGAAATCCCCGGCCGTACCCGTGGCAGCCTGGTTGCTTTTGAAACCGGCGAAACCACTTCCTATGGTATCGGCAACGCTCAGGAGCGCGGCACCATGTTCGTTGTTCCTGCAGAAAAAATTTACGAAGGCCAGCTGGTTGGCGAAAACAGCCGTGAAGACGACATGGACGTTAACCCTTGCAAGAAGAAACATGTCAGCAACATGCGTGCTTCCGGCAGTGACGACGCTATCCGTCTGATTCCGCCTCAGACCTTCTCTCTGGAGCAGGCTCTGGAGCATATCAATGACGATGAGCTGGTTGAGGTAACTCCGAAGAGCATCCGTATGCGTAAGAAGGTTCTGGACCGTCTGGAGCGCGGTAAGTTGCGTGGCCGTATGAAGAACGGTCAGGCATAATTTTTGACAACTTGTTAAAAATCTGCTACAATTAATATTACTAAGCAGGACTTTTGCCTATAGGCAGCGAATAATAGTCTAAATAACTGTTTTGGTTTGGAGGCTGATGGCCATGGGTTTAAAAAATACAGCAATGAAATTCTTTTGGTCTGATGAAATGGAAGAGCAGCAGGAGGAATATACCCGTCCGCGTCTGCTGAAATCCGGACATCTGAATATTATGGTGCGTACACCGAAATCCTTTGCGGACGTGCGCGAATATGCCGATTCGCTGATGAACGGCAGTGCCATTATGGTATGCTTTGATGCAGTTGACGAAGCACTCAGATATCGTATTTTCGACTATCTGAACGGTGTAAGCTACATCATTAATGCCGATGTGAAAAAAATTAACGATGATTTGCTGCTTTATGCGCCTGAACAGGTGCAGGTTAATAAAGAGGAAGCAAGAACTTCTTCTAATGTACGTTCCTGGCTTAGCAAATAAATAACAAAAGTTAGCCGTTGCTTGTCACCTTGCGGGGTGGCCGGCAACGGTTTTTTGTGTACGCAGATAGGCTGATGATATTTGCAAATAACAGCCCGGTGTGCTAAAATGATAAGAAATTTACTAATCTTATAAGCGAAACTGAATAGGAAAGAAGAGGTATATATGAGCGAAAAGAAAATGATGAAAAACGGTAAAAAATTAGGTGTTGTCGGTGGCCTTGGACCTGCAGCCGCTGCAGAGTTCTTGCGTCAGTTCACTATGAGATGCCCGGCGAACTGCGACCAGGAACATCCTGTTGTATATATGATCGGTGACTGCGATATTCCGGACCGCGGCACAGCAATTTTCGGCAAGGGTGAATCTCCGCTGCCGAAGCTGAAGGCTGATTTGCTGCAGCTGTGCGATATGGGTGCGGATGTACTTGCTGTTCCCTGCAATACCGCACACTTCTTTATCGACCAATTTGCTGATGAATTGCCGGTACCGCTGCTGCATATCGTTGACGAAACCGTTAAGGCTGCCAAAGAGCTTTCTCCGGAAAAGGGTGCCTGGATGCTGTCTACCAAAGGCACACGTGCTTGCGGACTGTATCAGAAATATGCCGAAAAGCGCGGTCTGACACTGTACATTCCTAATGAAGAGCAGAGTGATAAATCTCAGGAGGTTATCAACTGTGTTAAGGCTAACCAGCTGGCAAAGGCCGGCGCTATTATGAAAGAGCTGGTAGAGGAGCTGTGGGCTGAGCGCGATATTCCTGTAATGACCGCCTGCACCGAGCTGCCGCTTGGCTATGATGCATCCGGACTGCCGCAGGAGCGCAGCGTTTCCAGCATCGGTGCGTTGGCAGATGCCTGCGTGCGTGCGCTGTATGAAGAAGGAAAATAATATTTGAGTATTGCAACCACCTTGGCTTGAGGCTGAGGTGGTTTTTATTTTACTACAATAAATTGCACATAATTTTCAGAAAATAACTTGACTGCCGGATAGTGATGCTTTATAATCTAATAAGTAGAAAAATCTGAAAATTACAAAGATAAGGAGCTGATAAGGTGCAAATACAGGAACTTACCGAAGTGCAGCAAATTGTTCAGGAGCTGTGCTTAATGAATAATAAGTTTATGAATAAGGTTTTTGAAAACAATATTCCTGCAGCAGAATTGTTATTGCGCATTATTTTGAAAAATGATAAAATCAAAGTGAAAGAAGTTAAGGTGCAGAATTTTATCCAAAATCTTTATGGGCATTCGGCACAAATGGATATTTTGGCACAGGATGAGGCAGGAGTATACTTCAATGTTGAGGTGCAACGTAGTGATGAAGGTGCGCCAGCAAAAAGAGCACGCTTTTACAGCAGCTTGCTGGACAGTAATTTGCTGAAGGCCGGTAAGCCATACGAACAGCTGCCGGTTACCTATGTAATTTTTATTACTGAAAATGATGTACTTCAAGGTAATTTGCCATTATACGATATTGATAGAGTGATTAAGCAAAACGGTGCTGATTTTGGCGATGGTACGCATATCGTATATGTAAACAGTAAAGTACAGGATGATACACCGTTAGGCAAGCTGATGCAGGATTTTTACTGTAAGGATCCCGCAAGGATGCATTATAGTGAATTAGCTGCCAAATGCGGCTATTTGAAAAATGTAAAGGAGAGTGAAGCTGACATGCAGGATATTATTGAACAATACGCAGAGAAACAAGCACAAAGGGCTGCGGCTAAAGTAGAAAGAGAAATTGTGATAAAACTCTCAGCTAAGGGTATGTCGGTAGAAGAGATAGCAAGCTTGTTGGAGATAACAGAGGCCCAGGTAAGAGAACTGGCAGACAAGCGCAGTGCCTAAGCTGCTATTTGCAAAACATAAAGGAGAGTGAAGCCGACATGCGGGATATTATTGAAGAATATGCAGAGAAAAGAGCCCAAATGGCTGTTGCACAAGCAGAAAGAGAAAATAATAAGAAAATTGCAGTAAAGCTATCAGCTAAGGGAATGTCGGTAGAAGAAATAGCAAGTCTGTTGGATTTAACGGAAGCTCATGTAAGAGAACTGGCAGATAAGCGCAGTGCCTGAGATGATGATAATTTAATAACGAAGAACGCCCTCGGTTTGCAGTGAATTTGTAAGCCGAGGGTTTTGCTTTTAGTGCAATCTAATATAAAAATTAACTTTTAGCGTAATTTCTAGGAAACACATTTTTACTGCGTTTATCCTAGCAGTGTGCTATAATATAAACATACTATCGCCGGCAGCAGCTGGAGCAGCTTCTGCCTTTTGTTAACAGAGGTAAAATATATGCAAGAATTTTTAATTGTTAAGGGTGCGCGTCAGCACAACCTGAAGAATATAACGGTAGAAATACCACGCAATAAAATGGTAGTTATCACAGGCCTCAGCGGCAGCGGCAAAAGCAGCCTGGCCTTTGATACAATTTACGCCGAAGGCCAGCGCCGCTATGTGGAATCACTTTCGGCCTACGCCCGCCAGTTTTTGGGACAGATGGACAAGCCGGATGTGGACTACATCGAGGGCCTGAGCCCGGCGATTTCCATCGACCAGAAGACCACGAGTCGCAATCCGCGTTCTACCGTAGGTACGGTAACGGAAATTTACGATTATCTGCGTCTGCTTTTCGCGCGCGCCGGTGAACCGCATTGCCCGCAGTGCGGCAAGCTCATTGAGCAGCAAAGCGTGCAGCAGATTGTCGACAGGGTGCTGGAGCTGCCGCAGGGAAGCCGTTTTATGGTGATGGCACCGCTGGTGCGGGGGCGCAAGGGTGAGCATATGCGTGTGCTCGACGATATGCGGCGTGCAGGCTATGTGCGTATGTTTATCGATGGCGAGGTGCGCACGTTGGATGAAGATATCCGCCTGGAGAAAAATAAGAAGCACAGCCTGTCCGTAGTCATCGACCGCCTGACAGTGCGTGAAGGCATCAGGCAGCGCCTGACGGATTCCGTAGAAACGGCGCTGAAGCTGGCAGACGGCTTTGCGGAGGTGGCAACGTTGGGCGAAACAACGGAAACACAGCTTTTCAGCGAGCATTTTGCCTGCAATGATTGCGGCATCAGCCTGCCTGCGATTGAACCGCGCCTATTTTCCTTTAACAATCCCTTCGGTGCCTGCCCGGACTGCACCGGTCTTGGCATGCATATGGAGTTTGACAAGGCTTTGATTGTGCCTGACGCTGATAAAAGCTTTGCAGACAGGTGCATTGCCTGCTTCAGCAACAATCTGAATTCCTATTTCATGAAGCAGCTGGGCGCAGTTCTTGCTGCCAATGGCTATAGCTATGACACTAAATGGAATGAGCTGACGCCCGAGATGCAGCAGCTTTTGTGGGATGGTGCCGGCGAGAGCAAGTTTAAGTTTTTGTACGAAAACCTGCAGGGTGAGGTTAAGGAGCATAACACAACCTTTGACGGCATTTTGAACGTGCTGCGCCGTCGTTACCGTGAAGCCTTCAGCGATGCTATGCGTCAGGATTTGGAGGAGTTTATGACGAGCACTCCCTGTGCGGCCTGCCATGGCAGCCGCTTGAAGCCGGAGGCTCTGGCAATTCTTATCGGCGGCAAAAATATCTGCGAGGTGACGGCGCTGACAGTGCGCGACTGCCTGCAGTTCTTTAAGGAGCTTGTGCTGACGCCGAAGCAGCAGATGATTGCGCATCAGGTTTTGAAGGAGATTATGGCGCGTCTGCAGTTCCTCAATGACGTAGGCCTTGATTACCTGACGCTCGACAGAAGCGCCGGTACGCTCAGCGGCGGCGAAGCGCAGCGCATCCGTCTGGCAACGCAGATAGGCAGCGGCCTGACAGGCGTACTGTATATTTTGGACGAACCGAGCATTGGTCTGCACCAGCGCGATAACGGTAAGCTGCTGGAAACACTCAAGCATTTGCGTGATTTGGGCAACACGCTGATTGTTGTCGAGCATGATGAGGAAACGATGTATGCTGCCGACCAGATTATCGACATCGGTCCGGGAGCAGGTGAGCATGGCGGTGAAGTGGTAGCACAGGGTACGGTGGAAGAAATTAAGCAGGTGCCTGCATCCGTTACCGGTACCTATCTTAGCGGCCGCAAATTTATTCCGGTGCCCAAGCATCGCCGCGAATGTGACGGCAGAATGCTGACGATTCGCGGTGCCCGCGCCAACAATCTCAAAAATATTGATGTCAGCATTCCGCTCGGAGTCTTTACCGTGGTAACAGGCGTGAGCGGCAGCGGCAAATCTACTTTGATTAACGATATTCTCTATAACTCCCTGGCTGCAAAGCTCAACGGTGCGCGCTTGCGTGCTTCCGAGCATGACAGCATCGAGGGCATAGAATGTACGGATAAGGTTATCAACATCGACCAGTCCCCAATCGGACGCACACCGCGCTCCAATCCAGCAACCTATACCGGCGTCTTTGATTTTATCCGCGAGCTGTTCAGCCAGACCAACGAGGCTAAGCTGCGCGGCTATAAGGCAGGCCGCTTCAGCTTTAACGTGAAGGGAGGACGTTGCGAGGCCTGCAAGGGCGATGGCATGAATAAGATAGAGATGAATTTCCTGCCGGACGTTTACGTTCCTTGCGAGGTTTGTCACGGCGCACGCTACAACCGCGATACGCTGGAGGTGCATTACAAGGGCAAATCCATCGCTGAGGTACTGGATATGACGGTGAGCGAGGCCTGCGAGTTCTTCAAGAACCAGCCACGCATTTACCGCAAGCTGGCAGTGCTGGAGGATGTAGGCCTTGGCTATATTCATCTGGGACAGGCAGCGACGACGTTGAGCGGCGGCGAAGCACAGCGCGTTAAGCTGGCAACGGAGCTTTCGCGCCGCAGTACGGGACGCACCGTGTATATTCTGGACGAGCCTACGACAGGCCTGCATATTGCGGACGTACACAAGCTGCTGGATGTGCTGCAGCGTCTTGTAGAAGGCGGTGACAGCGTTATCGTCATCGAGCATAACCTGGACGTTATCAAGGTGGCGGATTACATTATCGACCTCGGTCCCGAGGGCGGCGACAAGGGCGGTACTCTGGTGGCCAGCGGTACGCCGGAGGAGGTAGCGAAGGTTAAAAAATCCTACACCGGACAGTACATCAAGCAGGAGCTGGCGAAGGCGAAAAAGAACGGGTGGTACGTATGACAGAATTAGCCGCAGGCTTTAGCGACAATATAAAAAATGCCTTGGCCGTACTGCCGGAAAAACCCGGCGTTTACCTGATGCATGATGCCTCCGGCAAGGTTATCTACGTCGGCAAGGCCGTTGTGCTGAAAAACCGCGTGCGCAGCTACTTCCGTAATCTGGCTAGCCATACGCCGAAGGTGAAGGCGATGGTGGCAAAAATAGCGGAGATTGAAACGATTGTTACCTCCAGTGAGGTAGAAGCGCTGATTTTAGAGTGCAACCTGATTAAAAAATATCGCCCGCGTTATAACATCAGCCTGAAGGATGACAAAACATATCCCTATCTTAAGGTTACCATGCAGGAGGATTTCCCGCGTTTATATGTGACGCGCAGGCAGCTGCGTGACGGTGCCCGTTATTACGGACCGTATGCCGATGCCGGCGCCATGCATGCCACGGTAAAGCTGCTGCGCAGCATGTTCCCGCTGCGCACCTGCCGCAAAATGAACCCGGACAGACCATGCCTTAACTATCATATCAAGCGCTGTCTTGCGCCCTGCGCCGGTTACATCAGCAAGGCGGATTATCACAAGATGATTAAATCCGTCTGCATGGTGCTGGACGGACGTACCACGGAGCTGGAGCGCGATTTGAAGCAGCAGATGCAGGAGGCAGCGGATAACTACGCCTTTGAGGAGGCTGCCAGACTGCGCGACCAGCTGCAGGCTGTGGCACGTCTGAACGAGGCGCAGAAGGCTGTTACCAATAATGGCGGTGATATGGATATCTTCGGCCTGGGGCAGGATATGACGGGCCTGTGTGTGCAGTTGTTCTTCGTGCGTAAAGGCAAGCTCATTGGCAGAGATAACTTCTTTATGCCCGACGGCGGCGATACGCCGCAGGAGGTTATGACAGCCTTTGTGAAGCAGTATTATAACGAAGCAACCTTTATTCCCAAGGAAGTAGTGCTGCCGTATTTGCCCGAGGAGGATGAAAAGCAGCTTATTGAAACCTGGCTGGCAGACAAGGCACAGCGAAGGGTGGAGCTGCTGCTGCCGCAGCGTGGCGTGAAAAAGGATTTGCTGAAGCTGGCGAATGAAAATGCCATCAAGCTGCTTAATGAACGCCTGCGTAAGGGTAGCCTGTCGCTCAAAAATGACCTGCAGGCAGCCGAAGAGCTGCAGCAGGCCTTGGGCTTGGAGCATCCCCTGGAGCGCATGGACTGCTTCGATATCAGCCATACGCAGGGCAGCGAAACTGTTGCCTCCATGGTTGTGTTCCGCAACGGCACCAGCAGCAAGAAGGATTACCGCAGGTATAAAATCGTTTCGGCAGAAGGCAAGCCTGATGATTTCAAATCCATGCAGGAGGTTGTCTACCGCCGTTACAGAGATTATGAGGACTTGCCCAGCCTGGTGGTTATCGATGGCGGCAAGGGGCAGCTGAGCTCGGCGCTGGAGGTTATCCGCGGTTTGGGTCTTGACGATTTGCCGGTTGTAGGCCTTGCAAAGCGCGAGGAGGAAATCTTTAAGCCGCACCAAAGCGAAAGCATCATGCTGGACCGTGACGGCGCTGCACTGCACCTTATCCAACGCATCCGCGATGAGGCGCACCGCTTCGCTATTACCTACCACCGCAAGCTGCGCGGTAAACGCAATCTTGTTTCCGTGCTCGACCATGTGGAAGGCATCGGGCCTAAGCGACGTCAGGAGCTGTGGAAGGCTTTCAAAACGTTGGATGCTATGCGGGCAGCCAGCGTCGAAGAGCTGGCTGCGGTAGAAGGCATGAACCATGCGGCGGCGCAAACGCTGTACGACTTCTTCCGTCTGGATTTACCGGAAAAGCAGCAGGTGCTGCAGTAAAAGGTTCACAGCTATTTTGCAGAATATCCTCGCAGAACATGCTATAATAATTATAGGTCAAAAATAATAATTATTATGTAGCTCGCGCTTAGCTATTCTTAAAAGCGCGGGCTATGGCAAGAGGAGGACGAAACTTATGGCAAAATGGGTATGTGACGTTTGTGGTTATGTGTATGATCCTGAGGTTGGCGACCCCGATAACGGTGTTGCTGCAGGTACTGCCTGGGAAGATGTACCGGAAGAATGGGTTTGCCCTCTTTGTGGCGTAGGCAAGGATCAATTCTCGGAAATGTAAAATTGCATAGTATATAGCAAACGAGGTTGGGATAAAACCTAGCCTTAAACAGAAAAACCAGTGGAGGTTTACCGTCAGGTAAATTTCCACTGGTTTTTTAGTGCCAAAAATTAAAAAATACTTAAACTCTAGCGATGTGAAGTTGGTTTGTCCCAGCATCGTTTTAGAGTGTCAACAAAGGCCGTTTGGGTATAAGTTTTACTTAACGATGCGGCTTAAAGCTGTAACAGCATATGTGAAAGAAGTAATAAGGACAGAAGATTTTTGCTTTTACTTTTTCCGGCAAAAGCTTGTAGAAATCATGCGTAAACATGATTTGCGGGTACTTTGCTCCATCAATGCTGGAGAGAACTTTTTGCGTGCGTTCTATCATATCGCTTTGCATAATAAAGGCAGGTGCTTTACTGTTATACTGTAGCTTAATAATATTGCAAATCCCTGCTTCCAGAACTATAAGGTAATTTATAGGGCAGTTGGCAAAGCTTTTGTTGGTTTCGCGTAATATTTTATGGATAGTTTTATGCTTTTCCAGGATGCTTTCTGCATTTGCTTTACTAAGATTCCAAAGAATAATAATAGTATTGTCCTGCTGCTTTATTTCTATACATGCAGGATGCTTATACAGATCCGTCAACAGCTTATTATAAAAGAATGAAAAGCTGGCAAAGAAATCAGGGTTTCTTCTGAAATTGGAGATCGATGTTTGTGCGTTAATCTTTAATGCGATTACGGCAATTGGAAGTTCGGTAGTCATAATTATTTATCCTCGTCTGCTTGGCGTGCGTAAATCATAGTACAGTAGTTTTCTGGTGTGGAAGTGATAAAATTATTAATAACATCTATGATGAAAATATTGCCTTGAATCTTTTTCTTTTCCTTGGCTAAATTTTGCAGGAAAATATTAACTGCACTTCTCAAACCCTTCCCACCAACATTGATAAGAAAGCAATAATAGTTTCCATTGGGGACAAAAACTATCTCATCAGGATTAAATTCTTCCGGATGATCTACTTTCAGACAATATGTCGGGTTATCAAAGGAATTATTTTTTATATTTGCTTCAGTATACATGCAGCCTAACTGGTAATGAGGCCACATACCGTTATGAAATCCTCTGATAAACAGATTATCCGCAATATTTGATTCTGCGCTCCCTGCAACTGTATTCAGGCTCAGGCTTGGCGAACAGATAATAAACCATTCCGGAAAGTAATTTATAAATAGTTTTTCTCTGGGATTTTTGATAGTCAAGTCATAATAGTATTTAAGACTTGCAATGGTGCCTTGAATAGCCTGCAGCTCATTTATCATCTGTTGAAGGTTATCGTTTATGTGAATATAATGATTATATGATTTATCCGGATTATCATCAAGAATAATACTTTTGATTTCACTGAGAAGTACTTTGGCTTTTACACCAAACAGAATACGGGTTAATAAAAATGCTTGCTCCGGAAGATAATATCTGTAATTGTTTTCACCTATATAAGCCGGTTTAAGCAAATCGATTCTGTCATAATGCTTTAGAGTATCAATAGGTGTATGGGTAAGTGTACTGAATTCTTTTATGGTGAGGTAATTATTTTTTTTCATTTTTGGAAAAACCTCCTTGACATGTGAGTTACTCACAGCCTTATAATAACATTGTTTACTAATGAAAGCAATTGCCAATTTGATGAGTAGGGTATTTGCTTTTTGAATCAGATTATCATATTTTACAATGAAAGCAAGAAAGGGTGTATCGTGAATTGAAGAAGAGCAACTTATTAAGTACAGCAGTAACATTATCAGTGTTAATGAGTGCTTTTGCCGTAAGCGGAGCATATGCTGCTGAAAAAATGGATCAATACAATTTAAGTGAGGTTGTTGTTGAGGCTGAACGCGGAAATCTTGCCGGCGGTATGATGCAGACAAGACAAAAAGTAGGTATGTTTTTAGGTGAAAAGGATACCTTGGATGTTCCTCTGCATGAGGTTACCTTTACCAAGGAAGCTTTAGATATATATTCTCAGCCTGGCAGAGGTATGCTGGATACCTTGGCTCTTGATCCCGCTGTAAGAGCATCTCATGGTTCTATGGATACCAGCGTATCTATCAGAGGCTTATCCTCTCATGGCATGAAATGGACCTTGAATGGTGTACCGGGAATGAGCCATCAGATGCAGATGCCTTATAATTTTGTTGATACTGTTTCTGTTATTGCTGGTCCTTCAATCGGTATCACCGGTATGTCCACCAGCATGTCTACCCAGTCCGGCGGTGTAGTTAATATGGTAAGCAAAAAGGCTCAGGCTGAGCCTAATGCTGATTTAAAGCTTGGCTGGAGCACTAATAATTATTTGACTCAGAGTATTGATGTAGGCCAACGCTTTGGCAAAAACAAAGAATATGGCATTCGTATCAATGCTATGAATGCATCCGGCGATCTGTCCGTTGAAGGCACCCATGATTTGCAGCGCAATGTTTATATTAACCTTGATAGAGTCGGCAAGCACAGCAACACGAATTTGCTGGCAGGCTACGATTATGATAATGAAGATGGCCGTTCTAATACCATTAATCTTGCAGGCAATATGAATTCTTTACCGGGAGTACCTAATAATAAAAAGAATTTGTCCCCGACATGGTCTAATGATACATATAAGAACTGGACTGCTGTATTGAATCATGAGCAGAAATTTGCCGATAATATGAGTTATTTTGTTAATGCGGGCTGGCATAAAGAAGATTATACAAGCTGGCTGCAGCAATGGTCCGGCCGTGCTCTTATTGACGATAAAGGAAATTACAAGGGCACTTATACCCAGATGCCGGTATATCATTCTACACATTACTTTGGTGCCGGCTTAAAGGGTAATTTCGATATCGGAAACTTTAAAAATGAATATGCGCTTAATATTGACCGCAGCTGGTTCCGCAGAGCACGTGTTAATAATGTTACTGCTGCCAACAAGTATCCTGTCAGTGGCAACATTTATACCGGATGTACTACTCCGAAACCGAATATTACCTGGGATCCGGTTACCAAGCAATATACAACAGTTATGACAGGCTGGAGCCTGATTGATACTTTGACAACTAAGGATGGCAAGCTGGCTATTACCGGTGGCGTTCATCATCATAGCGTTGACACTTCTCATAATGACGATAAAACTGCGAGCGGCAGACGCGATCAAAGCTCCGCAACTTCTCCGATTTGGGGATTGACCTACAAAGTAAATCCGAATACTACTGTTTATGCCAACCATACGGAAACCTTCAGTGAAGGCGGTGTAGTATCCCCTGGTTATTTGAATGAGGGCAGCACTATTCCTCCTTCTAAAACCAAACAGAATGAGATTGGTGTAAAAATGAAGAGCGGTGCTTTCCTGCACACTTTAAGCGCTTTTAAAAATACTCAGCAAAGCAGTATTACTGTTCCTGACAGCAAAGATCCCAGCAAATTCTGGTACACTTTGAATGGCGAAAATGAATATAAAGGACTTGAATATTCTGCAGTAGGTGCTTTAAGTGATAAATGGGATATGATTTTCGGTATTGCTTATATGGATGCAGAAAAAAGCAAAACTCAGGGCGGAAAAAATGATGGACGCAAGGTTTGCGGTATTCCCAAATGGAGTGGAGACCTGGCTTTGACCTATAAACCTGATAAAGCTACAAAATTCATCAGCCGTCTGAATTATACCGGCAAGACACGTATCCATGATACAAGCAGCTATGCAATGCCTATCGGTATTTCTTCCATTACCTTATTAGATTTGGGTGCAAGCTATGACACTAAGATTGCCGGTTATGATGCTACTATTACAGCTATGTGCTATAATGTCTTCAATAAGAATTATTGGTATGCTAGCGGTGATAACAGTGTTGGCCTTGGCGCTCCGAGAAACTTTATGGTTACAGCAAACTTTAAATTTTAATTAGCTTTGTAATTCGGGCAGGAATATTTTCCTGCCTGGATTTTTAAAAGAGGAATCGTATAAGTATGAAGCGTAAATATATTTTAATGTTTTTTCTTTGCTGCTTGTTTATTAGTGGTTGTAAATCAATAGAAACTGATAGGCATCCGGCTTCAGATAAAGCTGTGGCTTTTAGCATTGAAAATTATGACAGCTCAATGAAACCACATATATATAAGTTTACGCAGCATCCGCAGAGAATAGTGGCTTTATGGCAGAATTCAATAGAAACGCTTATAGCTTTAGGTGCCGGTGATAAAATTATTGCCGCTGCCGGAGTGTATAATGAAAAGCATTTAAATCCAAATTATCTGGAAGCTTATAAAAGGATTCCTGTCAGACAAACGCAGATTTTTTCTCAGGAAAATGTTTTGATGATGCATCCTGATTTTATAGCAGGCTGGCTTTTTGATTTTACAGGTAAAGGAAGGTCAATCGGCAGCAGCAGCTTTTGGGAAGCGCGAAATGTTAATATTTATATGAACCTTATGAACGGCGCTGAATTTAAAGCACATCATACAATAGAAGATGAGCTGCAATATATTACTGATTTAGGAAAAATTGTCGGTAATGAGACTAAGGCAGCGAGTTTGGTAGCAGGCATAAATAATAAAATACTGCGTTGCAGACAGCAATTGGCTGCCAAGAAACGTTTAAAAGTATTAGTAGTCGGCAATTTTGGTAAGATAATAACAATCTATACACCAAGAACGTTAGCAGGAGATATTTTAACGAAACTCGGGGCAGATGTGATTGGTAAAAACCAGGAAGCTGTTGGTGAAAATGAATATATCAGCTATGAAGAAATTTTAATAAGTCAGCCTGATATTATTTTTCTGCAATGTTCGCCTGAAAATGAAAATATGCTGCTTAAATCAGTTTATAACAATCCTGCTCTGCGAAATGTTAAATGTATAAAAAACAGGCAGGTTTACTGCATACCTTTTTATACCATAAGAAGTCCCGGTGTACGTATTGACGATGCAGTGGATATTTTTGCAAAGGGATTAATAAAAGGTAGCGAATAGAGGAAGGTAGCCTATATGGAAAAGACTATTTTGGAAAGAATAAAATGCTATTGGGAGCAACGTAGCGATGATTTTAGCAGACAGAGCTTTGCAGAAATGCAGAATGAAAAATATGATTTGTGGAGTAGAGAATTAAAACAAATCATAGGTGACAGAACAGAGTTGCAAATTCTTGATGTCGGTACAGGTTCCGGTTATATGGCTCTGCTGCTGGCAAGTGCCGGCCATCTGGTTACGGGAATTGATTTATGTGATAACATGATAGCTTCTGCCATAGATTTGCGTAATAAATTAAATTTAGATGCCGATTTTTTTGTTAGCGATGCACAGCAGTTGCCTTTTGCGGATAACAGCTTTGATTTATTGATAACACGAAATTTGACATGGACGTTGCCAAATCTGGAAAAGGCGTATAATGAATGGTACAGAGTGCTGAAGCCGGAAGGTATTTTAGCTAATTTTGATGCGGATTTCGGTGAGAAGGATTTTGCGGTACCTGCAAAGGGGAAAGTATCTAAACACGGCCTGCATGGTGATTTAGATTGTAATCAGATAGAGGAGTGTAATGCTATAAAGAATTCTTTAGATATCAGTAATCATAGAAGACCATTATGGGATGCAGACTTGCTTGTGAAAACAGGCTTCAGCAAAATCACTATGGATTTGGCATTAGGCTCAAGAATTAATCAGGCACAAAAACTGAAAACACAGGGAATGTTTGGTGTATATGCTTATAAGTAAATAAGGGGAAACTTATAGAAATATAAGTATAATCGCTAAGCTTTTATGTTTTTGAAAACAGAAAAATTGCTTCTGCAAGAGCTTATAGCATAAGCGTATGAAGCAGATAGCAGAACCATTGATTTTAATGGAAGGTTAGTTGTTATTTATAATTGATTTTCCGTTAAGTATACTCATACATCATCTCCTACAAAACGCAAAATCAGCCTTTAAGCAAAAGCTCATTGGCTGATTTTGTGTTTTATTTTATAATTGATTTGATGTTACTTGTCAATTATAAATATTTTTGTATTTATCATAAACAGAATGCAGCAGCTCTTTACTTTCTTCTTCGGAATAAACCATGCTGCTTTCCGGCAGGTAAACCAGAAAATCATGGAATGCATGTACCAGGCTTAATTCCTGCAGATGGAAGATATACTGTCCTTTATTGGGGCTGAAGTAATAAATAATAACCTTTTGCTCGCTCGGTGCACAAATGCAGATAGGCGAAGGCACGGAGAGCTTTTCGCTGCGCACAATCCTTGGCGTGAAGCTGCCGTCATCTACACTGTTGATAATATTCTTTAAAAGCGCCAGGCGCTGCGGCGGCGTCAGGTAGGTGTACATGAAATCAGGGATCTCAGTTACACGTCCTGTTTCCATAAAGAGGTTTAAGCCTTCAAGCGTAAAGGAAATGCTGTGAGAGCTGTATTTTGAGCGTATTTTAGCAAAGTAATCGGCAATAACTGCCTGCATTTCCGGCGGGATAATGTCAGTGTTCAATCTGTCCATAAGGATATTTTCCGGACAGAAGCTGGGGAAGCAAGGCTGGTAGAAAAGCTCATGCACTTCCTCGGCATTGATTTCCTCATCGCTGAGGAAGGTAGAATGCAAATATTCCTCAGGTGTAGGATGAAAGGTGTGGCAGATAGGGTTGGCAACACTGAGGCTTTTTTGGAAGGTGTCACCGGTGAGTGCTACCATATCCTGCGAATTGTAAAGAACGGCCTTATCCTGTTCATAGGATACTGCCAGAACGAAATCGCTGGTGATGATTTTGAACGGCAGCATGCTGGTGCTGTTGAACAGTGTATCAACATTATCATAAACATAGTAAGGATGGAAAACCTCGCATTGGAATAAAATCGGCACGAGCTTTTGCAGGATATTCAGATTGTAGGTTGTGCTTTTATGTCCTTCATTTTTGTCAAAAACAATAATAGCTTCCACAAGCGTATTATTGCGGTTAAAATCAATGGAAGTAAGACAATCGAAAATATATTGATATTCAGGCTGCACCATTAGTTTGATGTGGCCTGATTTTTTATTGGCTTCAATCTCCAAAACAGCTTTTAAAATACGATTGATATTAGCCTGACCGTTGATAGTTTTCAGAGCTTCTTTAATTTCGAGCATATCCTGTACGCCGGTGGAGATTACAAGTTCGTCGGCAGAATTCATGTCATAAAAACCGGAGATGATTTTGCTGACGTGTTCACGACGGAAATAGTTCTCCTCACCCATATGCGATATATGATAGGCGCGCAGCAATTCTGCTGTTTCACTGGGGTTGAGCATCATGGCTTTGGCAATAGCAGTTACGTCTGCAACATTCGCAGGCATACGCTTACCAACCTTCATGTGCTGTATCATTGTTCTATTTACACCGCTTATTTTTGAAATAGTGTAAATAGTTGTGTTTTTAGTTTCTAGATACTTTTTGAGCGTATCTGCAAATAATGTCATAAGCAAAACCCTTCCTAAGATAATTCATCAATTAATATTTATATTATAGTCTAAAATGTGACAATAATAAAGTCTTGTATAGACAAAAAGATTGTCACAAAAGTTGTCACATGTGTCAGATTTATGGCAATTTGGTTAAAATTAAAAGTATAATGGATTTTTTATAATGATATATACGAGCATTGATAAGAGATACCCCCTATATGACGATGCTTTGCGAACTAATAGACAAGTACGTCGTAGAAACGCTATTGTGTAGTGGGGGGGTAAAATGGGTATTAGAGGTATACATTGGAGGATGTTTCGATTTTGTATGTAACGCAGATTGTAGAGCTAGGGTATACTTTAATGGTTCTTTTCATAAAACATGGCGAAATGAAGGGGGAGGCAATTTGACTATTGACCGTACTAAGCTTAAGTTGCTTAGGATGGAAGAGTCATGAAATTTGGCAATTCATCAAATAGATATTGGCTTTTCGAACGCTAATCGCTGTGTGTTTCACATTATAATGGCATAGCATCATCTTCGCATACTAAGCGGAGTATTCATAGGTGAAAGTCTCATTCTGAAAAGTGTTATTGTTTCTCCTAAATTTTATAAGATTACGAATTAAAGTAATTAGGCAAATCAAATTAATAGGTTTGATAAATTGAAGCTTATATTCATGGTGATGATTGAGAGGTATTATCATGCTTAAAGAACTCTTTTATTATAGAAAAATTTCCGTTGGTTTCATGCTCTTACTTTTTATGGGGATTAGCCTTATCTCAGGATTAACCAGTTTTGATTTTTGGCATAGTCCATTTGGAACATTAGTGAATAATTTTTTTGATATTATTGTATGGCTTGTACTAACTTTTGGACTTTGGGCTTATTGCGATAATTATCGTGATATAAAAATTAAAATTTGGGATGACATATATGAAACAAATATAGTTTTTTATAAGTCGTTCTTTTATGCAACTGTTTTCTTTGCTATAAATATAGGGATTTATTTAATCGTAAATTATGCTGGCTATAAATTAAATTTATTTTTGATACCTATGTGTATTATGTTTTTAGCAGCTCCTATTTTTTGGCTTAATGTGATATGGAATTTAAATGTTTGGATTATTAATAAGATTATACCTGGTTTTCTTACGTATAAGGCAGTCAGTAACATAAATAAAAATACAAGAAACGGTAATTGGGGGATAGGGAGAGCAGTTGCTGAAATTATAGCTGTTGATGTTGTTAGTGACGCTTTGCATATACAAACTAATTTTAATGGATTGCTGGAACCACAGGATAAAGTAGAGATACCCGTATTTTTCCCAAGCGATGGTAATGGGATTGATACATTAATAGCATTAGAAGAAAAATACAAAAAATGGATACATGCAATTGTAGGAATAATTTTTTCTATCTTTTTAATTATAGGTTGTATAAATTTATTTAATACTATGAGAGTTATTAATGCTGCAGAGAACAAAGCATTTTTAACTCAATTGCAGAGTTTTGATAATATTGATAATAATGCAGATTGGGAATATATTTGCACAGTTGATGGAAAAACGGAATATTATCTTGATAAAAACGCATTGGCGCTTGATAATAACACAAATATAGTTAATGTTGTAATAAAAAGAGCTGATGGTAAAGATAAAAAAGGATATTATTTGTTTGATTTTCAGTATCCTGTTTCTGTTAATCAATTCGCTTATGTTGATATAAATATGGAAGGAGAAAAGGTAGAGGAAGACTATTATAAAACGAAAAATATTCCTAAGGGAAGTCCTGTTGATGTTATTTACCAGCATATTGGTACTAAACTACATCTGACAGATGTTTCTAAAAGCAAAGTTAGTTTTGAACAAGGTATGTTGAACAAATTAAATAGAGAAACTAAAAATGAAGTAATAGCAAAACAAACGCAATATGCAGATTATACTGGTGCAGATAGAAAGCTGGAAGTAGGAACGAAGTGTATTCTTAATGCAAACAACGTTACTTTTAATAATATTACAAATAATATCCATAGAACTTTTAATGCTAGTGACAATGAGAGGTTAGCTACTATATTTACTGTAAAATTGGTAAATGAATATCCTTTTAATGCGGTGGCTACTTTAGTAAAGCCTGTTACAGGTACAGATATGCAAGATGGTAAAGATATACATGTAAAATTTGCTGTTGGTGACAAGATTATAGTAAATCATAGAAGTTTGTCACGTACCGAAGGTATAACTGATGATTATTTTTGCTCGTTAAAAAAAGATGGTAAAAGCTATGGCATGGTGTTAAAACAAGACTATTTTAAGATTTCTCATGAGCAACAAGCTTATTCTTACATTGTTTCTTCTGATAACAGTAATTTTAACAATATGGTTGTAGAAGGAAAGTATTTGACACCTATTAAAAAATAGACTGAATACATAAGTTTAGTTAGCTGTATTTGACCCATGAGGCAGGCTACAAGCTTAAAAAGCAGTAATCTTCTGCAGAAGATGTCAGATGTTACCTTTGCTATGATTCGATAATAATATTGTAGAATCAGGGAGTCCTTAGTGGTAGATGATATTTAGTTTTCAAAGAACAAAATTTACGTTGTAGGCGTGGCGGCTTTGGCTTACAAACATATTATACGAGGAGGGAAGAGTCATGAGATTTGGCAATTCACCAAAGAGATATTTGGTTTTTGGATTTCTGGTTTTTGCGATAGCGTGTATTGGACTTGGGGTACGTGCTATATCTATAACTCCAGAGAAAGCTGTCGAAAGTTATATAATGGCACTTAATGAAAAAGATTATGATAAAGCATACAGTTATCTAGACATAAGCAATGATAAATATATAAACAAAAGAAAATTTTCGGAAAAGTTAAAGCATCTTGAGGAACATGCTAATATTGATAATTATGGTTATTTTTCTAAAGTGGCTAAGCCTATCAAAAGCTTAAATGTTCGTCAATTAAATATTAATAGCTTGAAACTGATAGGAAATAACATTGATTTAATTTCTGTTGCTGCATTAAAGGAAGAATACTTGTATAAATGTGCTACAGATCCTCATTTTAAGAAAGATTTTTGGGGTATAGTAAATGTTATTCTTTATAGAACAGATAATACAAAGTTTATTACTACTGTAGCTGTTAAACGTAATGAATCTATTTTAGGTATGTTTTTTAGACCATTTTTGATCATAGATCCTTGCGTAATAAAAAGGATAAATATATCTGTTGAAAAAGATACTCAGGTTGAACTGGATGGAGTAAAGCTGGTAAATCCGGAAGAACTTGGTACAGATAGTTGGTTATATAAAGCAATTTATTTGGTTCCAGGGGAATACAGTGTAAAACTTAGTAACCCGAATGCGGAACAATGGGAAAAGAAGATAATGGTTTATTCTTTCCCTAAATTGGGCAGCCAATATGAATTAAGAGGAAGAATGATATTTAAAAGTAAACTTACTGAATCAATAAAACTTAGTGAGAAAGAAAATGCTAACAACAAAAAGTTTGGTTTTATAAATACTAATCGCTGTATGCTTCGCAAAGAACCATCTTTTAGGGGAAGTTTAGCAGAAGTTGTAAAAAGAAATAATAAAGTAAAGATTATGGCGAAAAAAGAGCTAAGCCCAGAGGAAAAAAATAGAGCAATTCTTGAGAAAGACAAATTAAAAATAATGCTTAACGGGGAGAAGCAATACACATTGGTTGATGGCGGACCGATTGACATCATAGAAGAAAAAGACGGGCAATATAAGTGTGAGGTTATAATGCAAGGACGAAGTAATTTCTTTCTTGCACCTGTAAATGAGATACATAGGTTAAATCAGGATGTATGGTATTTGCTAGAAACAGAAGACGGAAAACATGGTTGGATAATTAGCAAATACGTTACATTACAATAATTAAGAAGATTAATAAGGTGATATTCATGAAAAAAATAATTTTATTATTCACTTTGTTGTTAATGAGTTTGAGTAGCATATCTTTTGCATCTTCAACGCAATTTAATCAACCGGTATACATTGGTTGGTATGCAAATACAAGAGCTAGTGGCCCTAGTCCTGCTATCGCTGAAGGATACGATAGTAAGACATATGATAGTTTTACGTTTGGTAGAGGAACAGAAGCGTTAACATTTAAATTTGAAAATCGTTATTACAATGGTAGAGCTGCGTCATCTATATCTAAAGGTGTATTTATTGGGAAAAATTTTATTACTAAAAGGATTATTGCCTGTCCGGCAATATATAAGATTACTGATAATAAAGGACGTGTATTTTACTTGGCTAAAGGTATTACCAGTGGCCCAGAGCAAGTATTCTTGCTAATGGGTAAATGTGCAGGCAGTTACTATAATGCGATTCAGATTAGTGATTTGCAAAAATATTGTCCAGATATTGAGTTTATGGACCATGATGGCGCTCCTCACCTTGGAAATCCCTATATAGTAGGTAATGAAATTAGGTTGCCTTATAAACGCTCATATTGGAAATCTGGCAATAAAACTGGAGAATTTATTTTCAAATGGAATGATGATGTGCAGTGGTTTGGCATTCAACATATAGTTTATTGATTGGAGAATTTTTAACCGACGGTTATTTAGGTATGCCCAAATCGCTGTTTCACAAGTGCTAGACATGATGGAAAGTCCGCAGAGCTGATTTGAAAAATATGAAAAACTACGAAAAACCGAGATAATCGGTGAAAATTAAAGATATTATAGGGAAGGAATATACCATGAAAACAAAAACTGTATTAGCTTTGACATTAGTAGGTATCACGACATTGTTTGCGCCATTAACAACAGAAGCAAGAGGATTTTGGAATAACATTATTAAGATTCCTCAAAAAATAGATGTTAATAACATTATTAAAAACACAAGCGTAAAGAACTACAATATTAATTTAGATGGAACATACTATGGGGTAGCTGTAAGTAGAGCATCTGGCTACAAAAATAATGATAAGATTATGACAGCTACTTTTTATATTAGTAGACCATGTTTTGTTAAATTTCATGGCATTACCAATGGTTATCAGGCAGCAGCCATATATAGAATATACGATCAGGATGGCTATCAGGTATGTAGTCGTCTTGATATTGGTAATAATAGAACTCAAGATAAAGATTTGTTTTTAAAACCAGGCAAATACAACATAGATGTTGAGTTTTATAGCACGAATACGCAGGGAAATTTAGAAACTCGTTTTAAAATGGAAGCAGAAAGCTTGAATGTCACAGCTGAAAATAATACATCTGTTTTTTCAGCACAACCTTTGAGCATTGGAGTACCAACTGCTAATTATTTTCGTTCTATTAAAGATTGGTCAAATGACACTGTGCAGCATTACTATAGCATTGACGTTGCTTATCCGTATAATTTGCACATTTACGCAAAGAAAATGCAGGAGGGACGTATGTCAATGACTTTATTAGATGCAGATGAACGACAAATTGGTCATACAATGTACTGTAATGATAACATCATTGATGAAAACGTGATGTTAAACCCTGGTCGTTATTATTTAAGAGTAAAACGTGAACAAACGATAGGTGCATATTATTCTGTTAGAATTGATTAATTATAGATAATATTTGTATATTATATGGAGATATCATAGGGGGTGCTTTAGATGAACAAATGGCAAAAGTTGCTGATAGGTTCATTACTAGTATTTTGCAATTGTGCTTCTGCACAGATTGCTGATGTTACCGGTATCGGTGAAGACAGTGACAGTGCGCTGCGCGATGCCAAACGTAATGCAGTCGAGCAGGTTGTCGGTACATATATTAATTCCGAAACCTTAGTGAGTCAGGCTTCGGTGGTAAGCGATGAGATTTATGCTAAATCCGTTGGCTTTATTACGGATGTGCGTGTGCTTGATGAGGGTAAAAGAAATGGCAGCTACTACGTTCATGCGAAGATTGATGTCAATACAAATCCAAATTCTGAGCTGATGAACCGCATTGAAATGATAAAAGCCTTGGGAGATCCGCGGATTGGTGTAGTGGTTTTTAAGAATGCAACAGTGAGCGAGTATGGTTCTCCGGAAAAAAGCTACGATGATATCACGGAAGAATCCGTAAATAGCAAGCTGTTAAGCATGGGCTTTTCTCATGTTATGGATGCTAACATAGTGGCAAAGTTGAGAAATTCAACTTTGCTGAACAGTCTTTATAATGGCGATACTAATTTAATAGGAGATACAGGCGCTCTTGGTGTGGATGTGCTGGTGCTTGCACAAAGTAATGTAGATGCAGCAAAGATCAATCTTACACAGCAGGACGGAACAACAGTGGATACGCAGCTTGTGCGTGGGACTGCCGATATTACCGGTAAAGTTGTAATGCTTGCTACCGGTAACATACAGGGAACCTTTTCTGTACGCGGACAGGGAATAGATATTTCTGAAAATACAGCGAATAATAAAGCGTTAAAAAATGCTTCTGCAAATGTTGCTGCTGAAGTAGGGAAAATATTAAGAAAAAAAGCAGCGAAAGCCTTTGATGGTCTGCAGATAATAGCTTCTGTAAATGATGATGAAAAGCTGGAAGAGCTGGTTGCTGACTTAAAAAGTCTTAAGGGTGTACAGGGAGTATATATGCGCGAATATCAAAATGGTAAAGCTGTTATTGATATTGAAAGCAATCAGCAGTTGCATATTTTGCTGAGAATGCTGAAGGAAAAGAGCCGTTTGGGTCTATTCAATGAAGGTATAACGAACAATACGATGGAATTGCTTGTATCTTAATGAGGTATTAGAAATGAATGTTAGAAAAGTTATTGGTATGATGCTAGTGAGTTTTGGGATTATGGCTAGTGTTAGTGCAAGCTATACAGATGATTTGAAGCAGAAGTATGCAGATGGTAGCTTTTATATTGAGTATCAGGTAACAAGACAGGATAAAAATGGCGAGATATCCAAAAATCAAAAGCCACGTACGTGGAGTACTTCGCAAACACTTGATAAATATATTTACGCACAAAAGGGTGATAATAAATATTATCAGCGTAACGATTTTGCAATAAAAAAAGAAAAAATTGTTATTTATGGTAATAAGCTGCCAGAAGACTACTTTGATTTTTATCGTGAAAATGTTATAGCGAGTATGCAGATGGAGCCTTTGAGTTATGGTTTATTTTATAATCATAGTTTAAGTGAAATAAATAATGAAGATATTAATTTAGTAAAGGATGGAAAAATTTATGCGTTAGATAGATTTAATGCTTCTGGTTACTGGACTACTGCAGAAAAAATAAATGAAAAACCGGCTTTATCGCAAGTTATGTGCGCAAATATGATAATACCAACTATTTTTAATACTTTGTTATTTCCGATGAAAGATAATTGTATAGTTCAAATCGTAAGATCTGAGGAAAAACGCACTATGGGGCAAGATACTATTTGTGAAACTTATACTTATCAAAAAACTAATGAATATGGTTCGCCTATTGGTGAAACTTGGTACTTCCAGTTATTTTATAAAGATGGGGAGTTAATTTGCTTTTCGGATGCGATAAGCAAACAATATTACAATCGTTCTAATGATAAAAAGTTTGCGCTGTTGAATAAGGTTAATGCTTTGAAGCCTTTGGACGATGACAGCATATTTGAAGTGCTTAATGATTATTCTATCAAAGAGTTTGAGGTGGAATAAGTGAAATATTTTAGCGGATATTTGTTATTTACAGGAATCTTTATGCTGACTAGCAGTAACTGCGGTGCTCAATCCTCAGCTTCGCAATACTATATTGACTTAATAAATAGCTGTAATTATCAGATTGTAAGTAACGTGAGCTATAACAATCACAGCAATGAGAAGCAGGAAAGCTTGCGTAAAGAAGCTGTTTTAGAGCAGTTAGGTGATAAAAAATATATACATCTCTATGTTGAAAAGACAGGTGAGAAAAAGCAAAACTATTATTTAATCAAACGCTATAACGAACCGCAAAAAGAGTATTATCATTATACTTTCAGTAAGAAGCCTATAGATGTTGATAGTATAGGTTGGGATAAAAGTACTATGGAACGTTGGTTTGGACCAGCGATGGTGTTTGAATCATATCGTAGTGAGGTACAGGGAATACATGACGAAATATTTTCTATGCTGGGACCGATAACAGAAGCTACCGGAGAACTGAAACGGTATAAGGTTCAATATAAGCAAAGCGGCAAGTGGCAGAAAAATGGTATTGTATATGATTATGACGATTATGATTTGATTGAGCCTATAGCCGGTGTTTTGCGTATGTGTTATGCAGATGGACAGCTTAAAATGTGCATAAAGAATCAACATAAGCAGATGGTAAAAAATGATGGCTTTGGTGACTATCAATTCGATGAAGCTAAGGCAGTTGTTGTGGAATTTAAGCAGTTTGACAATAATGTAAATAGCAAGCGCTTTGAAATAAAATTATAGTCGGGGGAGATGTTTTGTGAAAATCAAAAACATTGTACAAGTTTTATTGCTGTCTTTAAGCATTTCTTCGACATGTTTTGCCGATGCAAGTATGGTAGTTTTATCGTTTGATGATAATACTCCGTATAAAAGCTGGCAAACTGCTGAGGTTATGGAAGATGTTTTACTATCCGATATAATGGATTTTCCCAATCTATATTTAGTAGAGCGCAGCACAGTAAAAGAAGCCATTATTGCAGAGCAAAGCTTGAATGGAAGCAATGTGGATAATATTGTTGGCTCAGATGATTTTGATGCCATCTATGATGGCGTTGCAGGGCAAGCCTGTTTGCAAAGGATCGGAGATAAGGTTAATCCGGATAAAACAAAATATTTAGGAGAAGCACATCATGCCGAGTATTTATTGCATGGTTCAATAGATTACCTTGGCACAGGTGAAAGCAGCTTTATGTCACCTTTCCCGGCATATGATTTTTCCTACAAAGCTCCGTATCTTGATGCTGTTGTCACTATTCGTCTGATTAAAGCTGATACCGGTGAGGTTATTTGGTTGACTCAACAAAGAGGGGCTTCCAAGGAAAGTTTATGGAAATACAAAGGTGTTGCCATCGGATCAGATGAGCTTAATAATCAGTTATTTGTGGAAGCACTTGAAAAAGTCAGTAAAAAAGTGATGAAACAGTTGGCTGAAGATATGAAGAACGGCGTTTTAAAATTTTAATTAGCAAAGGGGTAGATGTTTGTGAAGAAAATGATTTGTGGCGTATTAACGGCAAGCATGTTATTTAGTGCGAGTGCTATGCCGAAAGCAGAAGCTGGATTTGGTGGTTTTCTGGGTTCCGTTATTTCTTCGATTGCAACCAGTCAGGCAAAGTATCAGCAAGAGCATTATGTATATTCTTGGGCTAAGTCAGCGGATTTGCAGATAGGCAATGTTTATAAGGGCGAATTACCTTCGGAAGCTTATAGACAAAAATTTTCTGTAAAAGGGACATCATATTTAAAGACAGTAGAAAACAAAAATTTTATGAATCCCGGTGGTAAACACATTTTTAAAACAGGTTTTAGCGGCGATTTGGAATATATTACTGCTGCTTTCAATAATGGTGCCAGCTATTATCTGGAAACAAAAGGCAAGAAAAAGGTTGTGGAAAAAGTACTAGAGATTGACGGCTTTAGATATGAAAAAAATAAGCGTATAAATAGCGAACCAGATAAAAGTGGACATCAGAATTTTGGTATACATGAGTATAGCTATTTGTATGGAGATTCCGTGATGTATTTAACTGATAAAAAGAATGGAATGAAGTTGCCAGAAAGATGTAATTTAGTCAAGTTGTTTGGCAAAGATTATATAGCAGAAATGTACAAATATGGCGGTTCTGATAAAATTGAGCATTGGTTTTTCTTTGATACAGATACCAAAGAACTGAAATTTATGGCGTTTAATTTTTATGATGATGAGCATGAATTGAAGTTGAGCAGATTAAGAGATGTGCTGGAATTTTCTACAGAAATACCGGATATGTCCGTATTTGAAATTCCTAAAAAATACCAAAAAGCTAATAAATGATTAGGAGATGCGTGATGGTGAGAAAAATTTTGATGCAAGTTGTTTTGCTGGTGAGCGTGTTGATTAGTTCAACATGTTTTGCAGGATTGGGGAATTATCCAAATATAGCTGTGCTTAATTTTGGTAATAAAGCTAATATATCTAATGGTTTAACTTTAGATGATACAGGGATTGTTACTGATTATGTTGTGGAAGGATTATTAGATAGTGATATGTTTTCCATAATGGAAAGAGACCAACTACAAGCTGTTTTATCAGAGCATCATCTAAATCTAACGGGTATGGTTGATCCGGCAACTGCTGTGGCTGTTGGTAAACTTACCGGTGTTGAATATTTAGTTTATGGTAATGTAGTTGGTTTAAGTACTAAAATCACAGGTGTTTCGTATACTAATGGTGTTGCCGGGAGTATAGCGAATAAGCAATATTCTGTTACAGCAAATGTAACTATGCGTATTATTGATGTGGCTACTGGCAGATTAATGGCTGCCGCTCATGGTAGAGGTACGTCTACAAGTACAGGTTCGGAGTTTAGTTTAGATAGACGCAAAGTTGATATTATAAATACTACAACAACAACGGAAGATGAGAAAAATGTAATTAATTCTAATGAGAGTATTGAAGAAGAAAAAGGCGCTTTGCATACTATAAAAATTGGCACTGAAGATGTAAGCCAGATTCAAGTTCATAATGCATTGCATAAAGCGGCTCTAGATACTATTTATAATAAGGATTTTGGATTGTTGGCTAAAATCAATGGTACAGCTAAAATAAGTAAGTATCGTAAATAATTTGTTGAGAGGTGTAGAAAATGAGCATTAAAAGAGTAGCAGGGATTACTGCATTGATTACGGCAATGGCATTTGTTAATAGTGCTAATGATTTAACGATTGTTGGTGATAATAATGTTTGCTATGCAAAAGTTGTGAGAAGAGTGACACGTAATGTCGTCATTCAAAAAAAACCACAGCTTGCTGATAATGCTCAATCTACACCTAAATTTGACACTAGTCATACTGAAACAGAGCCTAATCATACAGAGACATGTGATACACCTGATTCAGAAACAGTAAGAGTTGATAAAACAACTGATAATAAAAATTTAAAGAAAAATCAAGATTTAAGCTTAGTAACTGCTCCTGCTAATGGTATAGATAATAGATTAGGTGATACTACGGTACAAATCGAACAATATATGAAAGCTAATCCGCAAAGTGGTTTCAGTGTAATAAGTGCATTGACTGATTACGATCAATATGGTGAATATTTAAATAATAATTACAAAACATATGTATTCAAAACAAACAATTTCAATGCACCTATTACTGAACCTATAACAGTTAATGGTAATCTGATCATAGAAGAGGGTATGTATATTGCATTACAATCGGATAGCTATGAATTAACAGTTAATGGTAACTTGATTATTAGAGGGAATGGCAGTATTAAATGCTGCATGGAAAAAGCTAATGCAACCGGTTTGAATACAGTTCAAGTAAAAGGAAATATTGTTTTTGATGGTAATACACATAAAATGAGCTTTACAGAACAGTCTTATGGATTTACTATGCCTGCCAATTACGCTCGTAGTACGCAGAAATTAAACTTTGCCTCTAATGGAACGTGGTATGCGGTAAATGGCAAGATTGATGATTACTATAATTTGAAGCAAGTATCTAAGACGCAAACAAAATATTTTACTAATATTCCGAAACCGGATGTACCTTCTGTTTTTGATAAAAATGGGAATGGTGACGTTAATGGCGATAGTGTTGTGAATGATGCAGATGTTGAACTGTTAAGAAAATATTTGACAGATATTGTTGGCGAGAATGCGATTAATAAGAAAAATTCTGATTTAAATGGTGATGGGAAAGTTACTCTTACTGATTTGAGTCAGTTGAAGACAATGGTTGAAGAAAGTAAGGTAAAGTCACCCTTGATTATTCTTACTAATGAAGAGATTAATACAAAGTATTCGCAGTATAAGAAATATTTAACGAAATCAAAAACATATTATGTACAAGGTACGGATTGGACTAGTTTAATTGATAGTAATGGTGGCATTGTAATTGATGGAAATGTAATTTTGGATAAGCAATTGAAGTCAATAGATAGACTTGCAAATAAAATAGAAATACAGGGTAGTCTCATATTTATCAAAAATGCTGGAGGTAGGTTAGTTGCTTCTGATGGTAAAGGGTCGAATTGTATTCATACAATTTTAGGCACCTTATATTATAACCCTGATAAAAATGTTATTAATGACTCTTATCGTGGTCCGAATCTTTATGTTGATGTGTATGGAGATATTTACGTCATGTCTAATCCATATAGTAGGCTTAGTGAAAGAAAAAAATATGGAGATGAAAGCTTAATAATTAGATATAAAGGTGATAGAGTAAGAAAAAATGTATATTTTGCGCCTGATGCCTATATGCATATATATGGAATAAATGGTCCGCAATATATTAATTTTTTAAGTAACATGCAGTGTCCAGATAGTTATACTAGTATTTATTATTGGGATGATATAGTTTGGGGTCTTTATTATTCAGATGATAGGTATTTTAAAAATGAAGATAATCAATATATCAAAATAATATTCACTAAATTCATTGAAAATGATTTTATTCGAATTGGTGGTGTCCAAGCTGATTTGATTAGTAGTAAGTATAAAGGCAGAATCAGCGCATTAACTACACTGTTATTACAAGATGAAAGCAGTGCTATCGAAAAATTACCATTCCTAAAAGTAGAAAGGGCAAACAATAATAAAAAAGTTAGTGTGGTAGATATTTATGGCAAAGAACTTTATTATATAAAAATATCACAAAATGCAAATACTTCTTGGAAAGGTTATTTTGGGATTGCTGGTAAAGAGTATCAATTTGATATATTAATTATTAATGGATATAGGAATTTTAAAGAAAAATTAGCTGCTATATTAAAAAATCCTAGCATATTTCCAAAAGAAGATTCTGGTTACAGTGCTATCATACGAAGTATATTTGAATGTGGAGTTGACTATGGTCTTACAACTATTGGCAGCTATCGTAGTTTTGGTTTTAAAAATAAAGTTGTAGTGAATAAATATGGAGAAAAATATAGTGTATATCCAATGACGGAATGTCTTAATATAGCTAGTCCATATGTTAATCATATATATATGAAAGGTCAGCGTCCATACGATTATGGCATAAAATCTCCTGAACCAATTCCATCGCAAGATACAATTTTATCTCCAGAAGATTTGCAAGCTAAATTAGAAGCCAACAAAAAAGATTTATATGAAATTATAGTTAATGCAATAGGAAATGAATATGGGAATAAACAATCTACGTATGAAATGGAGGGGTTAGAAGAATTAAAGAAAAATATTAAACTAACGAAAAATGTAAATTTAGATGATGACATTTATATGGCTTTTCTTGAACCTCTAAAAAATAAAATTAGTGATACTATAATCAAAAAATATGATTCTAAGGTAGGCATTAATTTTGTCTTTGATATTTCTAAAATGCTTTATACTGGCTTAGAGAAGGTCAAAGATAGAAAGGTAACTTCTGGTGGCAAGGTATACACGTTGAAATACGATATGAGTTGGGCTGTCCATGGAATATTAGTGGCTTCAGCTACCTTATATGATTATAAAAATTCAGAAGTTACAAAGATGACTTTGACAAATCTTGATACTGAAGAAGGTGCTAAGAATTTAGCTCAGTATGCAACTGGATTAGCAATTCTAAATAAAGAGGTAGAAGAAAATGCTATTTATGAGGTGATGAAGGAAGTATTTAAGGATATTATTAAGGATAATAAGGTTGCTAGTAAACTTGCTAAAACTTTGAAGTTTGGGCAAGAGATTACTAATGCAATGCTAACTGATGAAGCTGCTAAAAAGTTTGCCGCTGCTCGTGGAGGAGCTTTGCAAGAACTTGTTAATAGTAAAGGTCAAGGATGGCTTATCAATACAGCTCGAAATTGCGTTCGTGGAATAGTAGAAAAGTATGTACCGAACGGCAAGAATATAGTAAAAGCAGTAGATCAAATTGATAAAATAAATAAAACCATAACTAAGTATAACAATATATATAAGAGCTATAATTCATATAATTCTAAAACATCAGCAGATGAGCTGAAAAAAATGGAATTGGAATTTAATTCTTATAGTGAAGCACTTAGCAAAATATTTAGTGCAATAAGATGATGAAATGATTCTAGGAGGTTCACACAATGAAAAAACTCTTATCGCTAACGCTTGCGTTAGCAACACTTTCTGCAACCTGCTTTGCAGAAGTTGCCAACACACCTTTAAGTCAGCAAATCAATAAAGTGCTGACTTCTGACGAATACTGCATTCGTTTTCATCATCAAGGCGGAGGCATAAGTTCCAACCCTGTTTTAGCTCAAAATGCTTTCGCTAAGCAGCCTAGTAAGTTAGTCGAAATGTTGGCTAAAAAAGGAGACTCAAAAATATTAACAACAGAAATGTACACAGATGACAACATGCTCTTTTCTGCATCATTTGATTTAGTAAAAGGTCAGAACAGGTACGCTGGTCATGGCAGTCCTGTTAATGGCGATGTACCTTTGGAAAAAATCAATCAAAATCCTAGTGAAGTAAGAAAATATGTCAACTTTTTCTCAAAACCTTCGGAAAATACTGCTATGTATGGCAGTAATATGAATACGTTTGAAAGAATGTTTTTAGGTTATTTCCCTGCATTTGTGACTTTGGAGCCAAGCAAAGAATATTGGAGGTTACAAGATGGAACAACACAGTTAAGAGATTCACAGCCGTTTTGCCATTGCGTACATTATAGTAAAAGCGGCACACAGACAGTGGACGGAAAGGCGTACCAATTTGAAGAATATGTATCTGACGCTAAAGATGGCATTAATGAGGTTTGCCGTTATTATTTCCTTAATGGCGAACTGTGCAAGTTAGTGCATACATATAGCAATGTTGATGGCGGTGTTGAGACAACAATGGATAAAGTACTAAAATGGGGAAGCTATACTGTTGGTCAGGTTATGGTCACAGATATTTATAAATTTGGCCTTACGACTGATGATGCGTTAGTTGCTGCTCCATCCAAGTCAAAAATAATGAAAGGGATGTTTAAGTGGTGATATCCTTACGAAATTTTTCCATCTTAGCTTTGTTGTGTTGCTGGTATCAACAAATTTCTTATGCAATGCCTCAGAAAGAGTTGGATATCATCAATACAGGAAGCTTTGTCATTGATTGTCGCCTGAGTACGTATACCGACGGTAAAAAATTTGTCTGGCACAATACGTTGATGCAGCATAATGACTATGTTTATGAAAAAGTAACTGGTTTGCAACAACTTGGGAAAAATGTTAATTATGGTGGCAGTGTAAAACGCGTTGTTTATGCTCCTTTTGAGTACGGCAGTATACAAAAAAATACTGATGTGTGGCTCTTTGCTGATTGTTATGGAACAAGAGGCAGAATTCATAATCAAGGCTTGCATACAAGTGTGGGCAAGTACGGGTTTGATAAATTAAAACCTGATTATCCGCATTATGTTAAGGGGATACTTGGTTCAATTTTTTCACATCCGGAAATAAGAGAACATTTTCCCAATACAAATAAAGCTGTAGCAACTGCTTATGGCGTAGATAATTTTGATGGTAAAAATTTAAGTTACTATGATTATCAATATAATGATGCCAATAATTCTTTGCATAAACTTCGTTACTATTTTGATGAAAAACAAAATTTAGCAGCAGTCATTAATCTTGAAGGAAACAGCGTTAGCGTTATTGATGATATCATAGTTAAAAGTGTCACGACAGCAGATTTGACAGAGTATGCAGTGCCTAAGAATTATAAATTTTGGGAGATAGACGATCTGCGTAGCAATCCTTATACATTGAAAGTGGATTACATTTTTATGTCTAATTTGATGTTAGGAAAAGTTGCTTTGCTTGGTCATCCGAAAGGAGATGCAAAAGATGTACTCTAGACTGTTGATTATAGCAATGCTCTTGTTGAGTTTTACTTCACTTGCTTCGGCTAAAAATATATTAATTTTCCCTTCTGGTAATGATGAGGTAGTAATTAATACAACTAAGGTAGAAATATCCGCCAAAGGACAAGAAGATATTCTGACAGAGCTGTTAGTACAGGCACTTTCTGACCAAGGAGTTGAGGTAGTTAGTGATGTCAGTATCCCTGTCACCAATATTCAGCAGGCGATAAATAATGGAAATTATCATGATATCTTAGAATTTAATACGACTAATACTTTAGCTTATACAACAGATTTGTCGGAGCTTTCTCTGGAAACTCGACTAAAGCCCTCCTTAGTTAATGACTTAGCAAGTCGTTATAATTATGATTATTTATTGTATGGTGAATTAAAAACTGTTGAAGTTGGTACTGATTACAATGATAGTTCATTGGAAGCATTGCTGGCTATGAGATGGGGTGGCAGCTATGATAAAGAAATGCCTATTGTCAGAGCTAAAGTTAAGGTTAGCCTGATTGATGCCAAAACAGGTAAATGTGTTTTTAGCAAGTATTATTCCGATAAGGATGAAAATACTTCGGCAACAATGGAACGTAAAAACGACAAACTTACAGCGGGGAGCAAAACTATTAATGATGATATGCTGTTGATTGCTATGTCGAAAATAACTAATGCAGTGTCAAGAGATTTGCAAAAAATTTTATGATTAACATCTATATTTTTGGAGTACCTGTAAATAAGTAAATTTTGGTGGGAGGTCTACACAATGAAAAAACTCTTATCGCTAACGCTTGCGTTAGCAACACTCTCTGCAACCTGTTATGCAGAACAGCCTAAGGCTGCGGATTACAGAAATATTATGTCATCCGGTAATTATTATGTTGAGTATGAGTATAACTACGCTAAAAAGATTCTTGCAGTGCAGAACGGCAAGCGTATGGATTATACAATGCTGCAAAGCCAGCCTAATACAGCGTTGGCAGCTCTCGGTTTCATCAACCCGCTTTTTGCAATTGCCGGATTTTTAGGCGGTGGCGAAAAGAAAGTTCCGAGCACCTTGTATCAGGATGGTAAGTATTATCAATTTGAAAGCAAGAAAAAAGCGACGATGGCGTATTATAACCAACTGGATGATCCCAATATTGATCCTGCTGCCGGTTGGAATATGGTGCGTGTAAAACTGGCGCTGCCGGAAGCATTAGTAACTTTTGCTCCTAATGATGTATTTAATTCCTTCACCAGTTTTAAAGCACCGCGTTTTATCGAAAGCGGTAAGAAGACTTTCGGCAAAAAAGAGTTCAATTATGACAAGTATTCCACTACTTATAATAATATGAATGGTCAGCCAATGTATAAAAAGAACTTCTACATGCTTTACGATTTGGAGAAAGGTGAACTGCAAAGTATTAAGGTCATGGTTCGCGTTGGTAATGAAGAAGAACGTGAGGCAGATGAAATAAAGAATATCAAAATTACCGGTGAACTGCCTGAAAAGATTACCGATATCCCTGAAGGCTGCAAAGTTTATGCGGTTGGCTTGGGTGATATCAATGACCTGGTACAAAGACCGGTTTTGGTAGAAAATTACAGCAAAAAGGAGACTGAGGCGAAATGAAAATAAAGAAATTTTGTAAAGTAACATTAGCTTTGGCTGTTGCTGTAAGCACCATGGCGAGTGTTGTTTGTGAAGCAAGCAATCTTGATACTTATCGTAACTTGTTGATGAGAAAGACTTATACAATTAAATATCAGGAAATTACTCCGCAGGCACGTGCAACTAACAAGGACAGAATAAATCTTTATGGTAAAAACAGCATGGATACCGGTACCAGCGATTTGTTTGTTAATAAGCCTACACAAAGCATTTTAGTGTGTGACGGAAATAATAAATATGAAGAAATAGGTGTTGGCAATGCCTACCTGGAAAGTGCCGGTGTCAAGAGCGTTGCAACTTGCCGTTTGCAAAAAGGTGATGAAATTTTTAACTATACAAGATATTACGATAAAGATAAGCTTGTATATCGTGGAGCAAAGAAGGGTTCTGTCAGTGCGGTAGAGTTTAATATTCTTGCTAACCTTGAACAAGGCGATTCTTTTGGTACAGCCAATATGACTCGTTTGTTGAATGCTATGTTGCCTGATGGTAATAAAGCTGTCGGAATGCCATCGTTTAGATATGTTGGTTCCGGCTGGTTGAATAATGGCTTGAACTATGAAGACTACCGCAGCGATTCTAATGGTGTATTTGAAGCGGTAAGATATTACTTTAATGGTTATACTTTAGTGAAGATTGCTTCCGCAACGTATTATACTAACGCTAAGGGCGAGCTTGACGGCACACGCTGCATTATCAAGATTGACGAATTTTCTCCGACACCTGATAAGAAGTATCTAAGCTTACCTGAAGGCCTGAAGGATACTACAAAGCGCAAGGCAGCGGATAAATAAGGGGGCAGTGAAAATGAAAAAGGTAGCTATATTGCTGGCAGCCTTGGCTGCAAGCAGTGTTATGTCGGCGTCTGTTGGTTTTGCGGAAACTCCGACCTGTGTAATGATGAAATTTACAGATGATACAAGATTTGATAAGGTCGATTCTGCCGGAATGTTATCCGATTTGGTTATGGAGAAATTGGTTAATACTGGTAAGCTGAATTTTCGTGGCACTAAAGTTATAAATCAGGATATCGAAAAAATGCTTTATAATGAGCGTGCAGCAGAACTGCGTAACGCACGTCGTGCAATCAGCTGGGGCGATTATAATACTTTGTTTGAAGGCCCCGGCTTTAAGGAAAATATGGCGCAATCTATGGCAACGGCAACCGTTGGACAGATTGTAGATCCGAACCTTACTGCTCCTATCGGCAGAAACAATAGTGCAGAATATCTGATTCAGGGAACTATCTGCAACATCGGTACAGGTCAATGGATGAATACGGATATCAATTCAGCTGTTGGTTATGCGAATATGGCAGCTTCTACACTTGGTATGGCGGGAGTATCCAGCTTCCTTGGCCCTGTAGGTCCATTATTAAGCGGATTACAAAACAAGAAGACCTCTATTGGTGTACAGAGTGAATTGCGCTTGATTAAGGCTGCTACCGGCGAAGTTGTTTGGTATAAAAAATGTACCAGTAAAGTAGAATCTGACCATTTCACTGTTGACGGTGCAGGCGGTTTGCTTGGATTGGGCGGCTTGGAAGGCTTAGTTGCTGCCAATATTCCGGCAAGCTGGGGTGACGATAAGTTGAGTTCTGAGCTTTTGTATAAAGTGTTGGACAAGGCTTCGCAGGAAATCAGTGATGCTATTGTTGCTGATGTTGATGCAGGCAAGCTGTTTTTGAAGTAGGAGTTTATGAATGAAGAAAACAATTCTTGCCTTGCTTATGACAGCATTGTTGGGTATTTGCACAAGCGCTTTTGCAATTGACAGAAACAGTGAAATTGCTATTATGGATTTCGGCACCAGACCGGGAGCAACTGAAGCAGAGATCAGTTTAAATAATGCCGAATATGTTACAAGCGAATATATAATTGACCGTCTTGTTGATGATAAATGCTTTCTGGTAAAAGAGAAAGATTTTGTTATGGGACAAGTTAATGATGCGTCTATCTCTACGGTTGGTATTATAGATCCTGATACTGCTAAAAAAATAGGTGCTTTACTTAATGTAAAGTATATTTTATGCGGTAATATTACTAACGTAAGTTTGAGTGAAGCCGGTGGCAGTTTAGGTGGAGCAGGCCTGACAAAGAATACCGTGCAGGCACATATAATCGGCAGAGTAATGGATACTGATACCGGTAATATTTTGTATATGACTAAGGGTACCGGCAAATCTGCAAGCACTTATACAAAAGTTAAAGGTGTTGTAGGCGGTACGATTCGGTTTGGAACAGTTCAGGTTACGCAGGATAGTGTTCATAATGCTATTCAAAAGGCAGCTTATGCTATGGTAGATGAACTGAATAAAAAGCTTAATTAAGGAGATGTTAACAATGTATTCAAAGAAAAATTTACTCGCTGCTGTCGTACTTGGTTTATCCATGTCTTTAACAAGTGTTGTACCTGCTGTTGCAAGTACGGATGATGTATCCGTACAGGTAAATGTGCAGCAAAATACTAAAGGCTCTGTAAACTGGGCAAAGGGTGCTGAGGCTGATGTTGAAGCATGGGGTGTAGGCCTGCCGCCGGAAAACGTGCCTGCTGCCCGCGGTACTGCGCTTGCACGTCGTGCCGCTATTGTTGATGCTTATCGTCAGCTGGCAGAAACTATTAAGGGCGTTCAGATTGATGCGGAAACCTCTATGCGTGATCTGGCAATTGAAAGTGATATTGTTAATACTAAAATCAGCGCATTGGTAAAGGGTGCACGCATAGTTGAAGAAACTGCTAATGATGACGGCAGCTACACTGTCAGAATGGCTATTCCTCTGTATGGCGTGAAGAGTGTTGCAACAATTGCTGTACCGGAAGCTCAAAAAACAATTCTGCCTGAAGAAGCGCCTGCAATAAGCGAAGATTACACTCCTGCTCCGGAGGTACAGGCTGAAGCTGCTTCCTATACCGGTGTTGTTGTAGATGCTGCCGGCTTAGGACTGGAGGGTACCTTCTCTCCTGTTATTTATGATGTTAACGGCCGTGCGATTTATGGCATGCGTAACATTGATAAGGACTTTGCTATCAGCAAGGGCATGGTAGAATACTATAACGATTTGCATACTGCAACCGTTAATTCTCGTGCAGGCAGCAATCCTTTAGTTGTAAAAGCTGTGAGCGTTCGCGGTGGTGCTAATTCCGTAAATCCGGTTAACGTTGTTGTTAGTGTAGAAGATGGCGATAAAATTTTATATGCTAATGAAAAATCCGGTATGCTGGAAAATAAAGCAGTTGCCTTTGTAAAATAAACGGCAATGACGAAAGGAATGCTCGCATTAAAGGGCATTCCTTTTTTACTGATAGAAGGTGAGAGCTATGCTGAAAAAGTTGGTATTGGTTTTATCCTGTGCTTGCGCTATGAATACTTGCTTGGCCAATAATATTGCTGATAATGTCGAAGCGGATGCTGAAGCTGCTGCAGCCTATAATTGCTTGTACGATGCTCAGGGAAGAGTAATTTATGCTTCCGGCTGCAATAAAGCGTATGAGTACGCAGGGACGGCGCTGACAGCTTACAGGGAGGCAAGAGCGACAACAGATAAACGGACTGTAAATGCAAAATATACAGAAGCAATAGAAAATATTAATCTTGCGTTGGCGATTATTCCGGAAAGTGCGGAATATAGGCTGCTGGCGGCGCAGATTTATCGTCATCGCGGCGGTTTGAGTTACGCAAAAAATTATTTTAACCAGGCGTGCTCGTTGTATGAGAAGCAGCTAAAAGATTATCCTGACAGCATAACGTTAAATTTGCAGTATGCCATAGCCTGCTATGCCGGCGATGCCCGCTATTATCTAGACTATGAGGGGTATAAAAGCAGAGCTGTTTTATATGCCGGGAAGACCTTAAAGCTGCTGGAACGGAATAAAAACCAATATAGTGAAGCAGATACTTTGCTTCCGAGATTATTGGCCTATGTGCTTTTGCAGGACTATGATGCGGCTGCAAAGACAGTAAAGCGTATAAACAGTATTTGCGCAAAATATTCACCGGCATATACTTTGGCAGAAGAATATGAGCGCCTGGCTGATGACGGCCAATGGTTGTGGCGCGTGAGCCGTAAGGAAGATGCAGAAAAGGATTTTCTGTTATATTCCGTTGATGAATGGGGTATTTAGGACAATCATAGCTATACTGCAGAATAATAAATTTATTTTATGGAGAGAGAAATGAAAAAGTTTTTTACTGTAATATGCTTAATTGCGTTTTGCTTTATCACTGTCATATCAATGACAAATAGTGTTGCGGCAGCAGGCAGTAATGATTTTGCCAGACATTCGATGGCAGCCAGACAAAGACAGGCTGCTCAACGTGACCGCATAGTAAATCAGCGTAAATATGCCTTGGAAAAGCAGGCGAGAGATTGGCAGAAAAGACGTAATCCGCTGGCTGAGCTTTTTGCTCATCATAAGAATAAAAAATTTCATGGTGAATCGGCGCTGAATGCTCCTGCTTTTGCTGTAAGAGTATTGGAGCTGTGCAATACCGAACGTAGCAAGGTTGGGGTTGCTCCCTTAAGTCTTGCAGCTGATTTGCAGGATAGTGCGGCAATCAGAGCTGTTGAAATAACGCAGCTTATGTCGCATACAAGACCTGACGGCAGCAGATGCTTTTCTGTTGTAAAAAATAAAAACAATACTCTAGGTGAAAATATTGCTGCGGGAAGAGGTACTCCCGAAGGTGTTGTTGATCAATGGATGCATTCTGAAGGACATAGGGCTAATATTTTAAATCCTGTATTTAAGGAGCTGGGTGTTGGCTATTGTTGTGATGAAAATACTGAGTATGAATATTATTGGGTACAGATATTCAGAGGATAATGCTTAAAGGCAGGCTGGTATGAACCGGCCTGCCTTTATCACGTGCGCAAGTTTTAAATTTAAAAGTCCACCCCTTGCAAATTTCTCTATTCTAAATTATAATACTCGTAAGTAACATACTTATGAGTAACATAATCGTGAGTTATATGATTTTGAATGGTGGTGAAGCAGATGGAAAAATTTTATTGCCGTGAAGAGGAATTGCGCAAGCTTAATGCACGTTATGAAAATGAAGAATTTGAGTGCCTGATTATTTATGGCCGTCGTCGTGTAGGAAAAACAGCCTTGATTAACAAGTTTTGTGCAGACAAGCCAACGATATTTTTTTCTGCGCTCAATACAACGGGGAAAGAAAATTTAAAGGCTTTATCAAAAGCAATTATGAGTTACGAAAAGCCTGACGCTGTGGTTGCGCCGGAGTTTAAAAGTTATGATGATGCCTTGGCAGAGATAACAGAGTTGGCGCGTGAGCAGAGGCTTGTGTTTGTTATTGACGAATATCCTTATTTAGCAAAAGCTAAGCCTGCTATCTCAGCAATGCTTCAGCATTTAATTGATCACCAATGGAGCCAGGGAAAACTTTATTTGATTTTGTGTGGTTCATCTATGAGCTTCATGGAAAATCAGGTACTGGGGCAGGAAAGTCCGCTATATGGCAGAAGAACAGGTCAGTTTAAAATTGAGCCGCTGGATTATAAAGAGACAGCCGTATTCCATCCTGAGCTGACGTATGAAGACAATGCTTTGATTTATGGCATTACTGGTGGTGTACCGCATTATATTAACAAGCTGGGCGTAAAGAAAGATATTGATGAAGCATTGCTGACCAATTTATTTGATCGTTCGGGCTATTTGTATGAAGAACCAGCTAATTTGCTTAAGCAGGAGTTACGTGAGCCTGCAATTTATAATGCTATTATTAAAGCTATTGCTGAAGGTTCATCGCGGGCTGCTGATATCTGCGGTAAAGTGCAGGAGACAAGCACAACTGTTTTAAAGTACTTAAAAACATTGATGGAATTAGGAATAGTCAAAAAGGAAACGCCGCTCACAGAAAAAGCAGGGCGCAAGACGATTTATCTTTTAGCAGATAATTTTTTCCGTTTCTGGTATAAGTTTGTGCCGAATAATGCGAATGCCATTGATTCTGGCAGGATTGCTAGGATTTACTCGCAAACGGTAAAACGCTATTTTTCAGATTACATGGGCCTTGTTTTTGAAAAAATGTGTCAGGATTACTTGCTGTATTATGCGAAGAGCTTGCCTATTGAGCTTGTTGATATCGGGCAATGGTGGGGGACGGATGCGCAAAAGAAGAAGCAGGTGCAGATTGATATTGTCGCAACAGGAATTACACCGGATGCTTATATTATCGGTTCTTGTAAATATCGTAATGAGAAAATCGGTTTAGATGAGCTAGAGCTTTTACGCGATTACGCAAGAGTTTTTGGCAAGGGAACAAAGTATTATTTTTATATTTTTTCTAAAGGCGGTTTCACTGAGGGCTTGTTGCAAGCAGCGCAGCGTGGCGAAGTGACGCTTGTGACGCTGGCTGATTTGTATAATTAAGTCCTTTCGTAAGCGTCAAACAGTCAACCGTTAAAAGTCCCTACATGAAAAAAGACCGCCGGCGGCGGTCTTTTTCGGCTCTTCATCAACATTGGTGGGTAAACGAATTGCCTCAATTACTTATTTTTTTGTAGGATTTCTGTTTACGGATATACTCTTTTCCGCTAGCATCTGGAGTTACTGTCTACAGGCTTAACTCCATGTGAGAGCGACATGGAGTTTACTCGCTCTTTTTGAGGAATGGTGGTTGACAAAATACAGATTACAGCGAAAACAGGCTGTAAGCATCCAATGTATTTGTCTGCTACTTTTCTTCCCCCTTCCACAGCCCCTCATTATAAATCGCCGGTGAAGAACCTGCTTCCGTAATGTGCGGTGTTAAAAGCAGCAAAACCTCTGTCTTGCTGTGTGAACGCGAACGGTTTTTAAACAGCTCGCCCAAAAGGGGAATTTTGCTTAAAAAAGGCACCTTCTGCATTGTACGCTGCTGTTCTTCGCTGATAAGGCCACCGATAACAAGCGTTTCACCGCTGTACATGCGCACGTTGGTGTCGGCGGTGCGACTGGTGATGCGGTAATTTTTCAGCTCGCTGATAAGCACGGGCGTGCTCACCTCAGTGTGGACACTGGCAGTAACCATTTTACCATCCTTACTGATGATAGGCGTATATTGCAGCTTGATGCCGGCGTCAAGATATTCCGTTGCCGTATAGCTGCCGCTGCTGTCATGCTTTTCTGTCTGCACAGGGATGTGGTCACCGATAAAAATGCTGGCCTCCTTGCCGGGGATGGTGATGATGCGCGGTGTTGCCAAAATGCGCGCTTTACCGCTATTGATGAGGGCATTAAGCGTAGCGTTGAAGCGGAAGGCAAAGCCACGCCAAAATTTGAAGCTGCCGTCATAATTGCTGCTGTCGCTGTCACGGTCGTTCGTTTCCTGCTTGCGTTGGGGAATTGTGTCCCAATCCCAGCGTACGCCTAGGTTTTTACTGTCCTCGCAGCTGACGGCGATGATTTTGGCTTCTAACGTTACCTGTCTTGTTGCTACGTCCAGCTTGGGCAGCAGCTGCCTTAAGCGTGCATGGCTTTGCTCATCTCCCAAAAGGATGAGGCTGTTGGTGATAGTATCCAGCCCCAGCTTGGTGCCGAAATGTGGCGTCAACGCTTCCTGCACGTCCTTGGCTTTGGCATAGCTTAAGGGATAGCAGGCCAGGCGTTCGCTGACGGGCTGCGGCAGTGCGGGAACGTTTACTGCAACAGTTTGGCCGACGTTGGCGGGGGAAGGCAAAAAGGGATTGTTGAGCTTATTTTGAGCGTTGCAGGGCAGAGCTAAGGCAAGCAGCAGACTGCTGAGTATTAACGGGAAAAATCGTTTTAGCATAATGGCTCCTTTCAGTGTTATCCGTTAAGATGACGACAACAAGCATTGCATGGTAATTTTCATTTTTCATTTTAGCGCAAGCAGAGAATAATTTCAAGTGAAAATTTAGAAAATAGAGAAAATTTTAAATTATCGTATTGCATTTCGTTTTTTTTATGCTACAATGAATGCAACACAGAAAAAATGAGGTGGTGCAATGGAAGTTTTGCGTAATAATAAGCTGGCAGAGAATTTGCTGCATCTGGGATTGGCTCAGGGTGCCAGTGACATGCATATCGAGCCTGACGGACAGGGCGTGCGTGTGCGCATCCGTGTTGACGGCCTGCTGCAACAGCTGTGTGTGCTGCCGCGTACGCAGCAAAGCACGCTGCTGACGCAGCTGAAGGTGTGGAGCGGTATGGATATTGCCGAAAAAAGAGTGCCGCAGGATGGCAGGCTGCTGCTTGAGCATGAAGGCAGCGAGGTGGATTTGCGCCTAGCCAGCCTGCCTACGGTGAACGGTGAAAAGCTGGCTATACGCTTTCTGCAGCGTCAGGATAATCTGCTGCAGCTGGAGCAGCTGCAGTTCAGCGAAAGTAATTTGCAGCGTTACCGTCAGCTTTTTCATCAGCCAAACGGCTTGGTGCTTTTGACAGGACCTACTGGCAGCGGTAAAACAACGACGCTATATGCCACGCTGCAGGAGCTTGATGCTGCGGCCGGCAATATTATAACGCTGGAGGACCCGGTGGAATATAAGCTGGCGGGGATTAATCAGGTGGCGGTCAACCGCAGGAGCGGACTTACCTTTGCCGCAGGATTGCGTTCTGTTGTGCGTCAGGATCCGGATGTTATCATGCTGGGTGAAGTCAGAGATGAAGAAACGGCGGCGATGGCGGTACATGCAGCGCTGACAGGTCATTTGGTTTTGAGCACATTGCACACAAATGATGCCATCGGCGCTGTGTACCGTCTGCTTGATATGGGAATTGCTGATTATCTGCTGGCTGCCGGGTTGCGCGGTGTGCTGGCACAGCGTTTGCTGCGCCGTCCGTGCCGCCATTGCGGCGAGCGGCGCTTCGCAACTGCAGCGGAGCTGCAGTATCTGGGGCGCAGAGCGGATGAAAAACTGCAGGTGGTGCAGGCTCACGGCTGCGAGCATTGTCACGGCACAGGCTACAGAGGGCGTCTGGCATTGCATGAGCTGATTGTGTTTGATAAACGTATGCAGCAGCTCTTGGTAAACGGCGCCGATGAAGCAGAGCTTTTGCGGGAGGCACGTAAGCAGGGCTGGTGCAGTCTGTATGCTGATGCAGTTGATAAGGTGCTGCAGGGGGCAACTACGGTTGAAGAATTGTGGCGCGTCGGTATCACCGGGGAGGCTGATAATGCTTGAAAAGCTGCTGCTGCAGGCAAAAAGTATGGGAGCCAGTGACCTGCATCTTACACCTGAGGGAATGCCGATGGTGCGCGTAGATGGCAACCTGCAGCCTTTGCAAAACGAAATTATTTCCCGGGAAAAGCTGGAGCAGGCGTTGCTTGCCCTGCTGCCGGAGCAGGAAAAGCGGCAGCTGCTGCAGACAGGTGAGATTGATACTGCTTTTAGTGACAGACTGCAGGAGCGCTGCCGGCTCAATATTTACCGCCTTGGCAACGGCTATGCGGCGGCGATTCGTCTGCTCCCGAAGGATATTCCTGACTGCAATAGTCTTGGCCTGCCGCAAATTATCAGTCAGCTTGCCGAGAGCAGCAGCGGTCTGCTGCTTGTCACCGGTGCTACCGGCAGCGGTAAAAGCACAACGCTTGCTGCGTTGGTACAGCAGATAAATCAAACGCGCGCTGTACACGTGCTGACGCTGGAGGACCCGATAGAATATGTTTATCCTGCGGGCCTGGCACTGATTAACCAGCGGGAGGTGGGGCGTGATACAAGAAGCTTTGCCAGCGGTCTGCGCAGTGCGCTCAGGCAGGACCCGGATGTGATCATGGTGGGCGAGCTCAGAGATGCGGAAACAATAGGTATAGCGCTGACGGCGGCGGAAACAGGTCATCTGGTTTTGGCAACGCTGCACACGCAGGATGCTGCAGGTACGGTGAACCGTATTCTTGACGTGCTGCCTGACAGACAGCATGTGTGTACGCAGCTGGCTGACTGCCTGCTCGGGATTTGCTGCCAGAGGCTTTTGCCCCGTTGCGACAGAGCAGGCAGAGCGGCGGCCTTTGAGGTGCTCGTTGCAACGCCTGCCATGCGCAATTTGATTCGCGAGGGGCGTACGCACCAGCTGCAGTCCTATCTGCAGACCGGCGCGCGTTACGGCATGCAGACGATGGAGGATGCGGTAAAGGCCTTGCAGCTGCGAGGAATAATCGCATGAAAAAAAGCCGCTGCGAAAAACAGCGGCTTAATATATACAGATAAACTGTGAAACGGTATTACAAAATTTCTTCTCTGATTAAGGTGTTCATCATCTTTTGCTTGCCCAATACCCAGAGCAGGTCGTTTTCTTCAAAAACAAGTGAAACGTGGGGGTTGGTAATAGTAAAGGCGCCACGCTCCAGACCGACAACGAGGCAGCTCCACTTGTTGCGCAAATCGGCGGCCTTCAGTGATGTTCCCAAAATAGGAGAATGTTTATCAATCGTAATTGCCAGGGAAAGGAATTGCTGCTCCGGTTTGTTTTGGTGGTTATCCAGCATGAATTCACGCAGGCTTTGCGGCAGATCGCAGCGTTCCAGGCCTAAGCTGCGCTGTCTTACGGCAGCGTCAAAAACCTGCAGCTGGCTGGCGGTGCCGATGAGCAGCAGCTTGTCGCCCTTTTCTACTATCTGCTCACCGCCGGGCATATCAACAGTACGGTTACTGCCCAAAAGCTGCAGAACGTTGCAGCCATAGCTTTCACGGAAGCCGAGACTGCGCAGAGTTTTGCCGATTATAGAGGAGTCCTTCTGCAAATCGTAGTAAACAAGCTGCAAATCCTCGTCGAACCAGGTACGGCTGTCGCTGGGAGTGCTTTCACGATGCTTGCGCATGTGCTTTTCGTTGAGGTTTACCAAAAAGCGTGATTCGATACGCAGGTACTCGCTCATCAGCCAATCGGAGGAGGAGATGAAGTAGGCTGCCAGCAATATAGATACGCAGGCCAGAAAGCCGTGCAGCTTCAGCAGGGTGTGGAAGATGAAATACAGCGAAGCAGAAGCAACGAGCAGCTTGCCGAATACCAGGAACATCAGCGGCAGATGGTTAGCGCGTTTTTTGAACCAAAGCTTGGAGAACAAATCGCCGTTGCCGGCACGGTTGACAAGCACGGCACGCAAAATCGGCGACATGATGATAAAGGTGGCTGCGGCGGTCAGCAGTCTGCTGTACGGCAGCTTTAAGGTGTTGCCAAGATAGGGCAACAGGTAATATTCCGCACCCAAAGCGATAGCTGCCAGCAGGGTGGTGAAAATCAGCATACGCATGGTGTAACCTGTCAGCAGATTCTTCCAGTCCTGATCCTTGTCATCGTCAGTATTGGTACCAGTGTAACGGTCAAGCCAGCTTTTTGCCTGCGGCGGCAACAGCTTCAGCACCAGCTGATAAAAGGGTTCGGCTGCCATAATACAGAAGGGAGTAGTAAAGGTGGTAATTACGGATACCGCTACGATAATCGGATATAAAAAGCTGCTGATTACGCCAAGGCTCATGCCCAAAGAAGCGATAATAAAGGAGAACTCACCGATTTGCGCCAGGCTGAAGCCGCAGTGTACAGAGGTGTTGAGGCTCTGGCCGGAGGCCAGCACGCCGCCGGTAGAGAAAATCAGCTTGCCGATAATAGTTGCAACTACCAGCACGAAAATAGGCAGTGCCTGCTCCAGCAGGATAGCGGGATCTACCATCATGCCGACGGATACGAAAAAGACAGCGCCGAACAAATCCTTGATAGGAGCAACGAGGTGCTCGATTTTTTCGGCGTTAGGTGCTTCGGCAATCAAAGAGCCCATGATGAAGGCACCCAAAGCGGAGGAGAAGCCGAGCTGAGTTGCCAACACAACCATACCGAGGCACAGGCCGATGGAAACAACTACCAGAGTTTCTTCGTTCATCAGCTGTTTAGCCCATTTAAAGAAGCTGGGGACAAGATACATACCCAGAACAAACCATAAAACGAGGAAGAAAATCAAGCGTCCGATGCTGAGCAGCAGCTCCATCGTGGAAACGTCGGCGCTGGCTACGGCCATGGTTGCCAACAGCACCATCATTACGATACCGGCGATATCTTCAATAATCAGCACGCCGAAAACTATTTCCGTAAAGCGCTGCGCCCTGAGCTTTAAATCGTCGAAGGCTTTGATAATAATCGTGGTGGAGGACATAGAAAGCATACCGCCCAGGAAAAGGCTGTCCATATGGTTCCAGCCCAGCAGCGTACCGGCGAAGTAGCCTACGGCCAGCATGCCGCCTATTTCTACCGCGGTGGCGATGAAGGCTGTACTGCCTACGCTTTTTAGCTTGTAAAAGCTGAACTCCAGTCCCAGCGCGAACAGCAGGAAGATAACACCGATTTCCGACCAGGCGTGGACGTTGGCCTTATCGGTAATCGTCGGGAAGAAGTTGAAGTGCGGACCGGTGATGAAGCCGGCAACAATGTAACCAAGCACCAACGGCTGATTAATTTTCTTGAAAAGAATAGTCGTGACGCCGGCTACAAGCAAAATCATTGCTAAATCATTAATAATAGTAGGCAGATGAGTCATGGGAATCTCCTTTGCGATATTTTTTGCCAAAGTGGCTTTAAATGGTGTATAATAATTGAAATGTAGTCATAAGCTTTTTACGAGCTCTGCAGACTGCAAAACAAATAATCTCAATATATATTATACAATATTTTTGACTGAATTTATTGCATAAATAATGCTTTATTTTGTTAATTTATTGTGACTTGCGCAATTGGAGGAATAAAGATGAACGAAAATCAACAAGAAAAATTAGTTTTGGTAGATGGCGAGATTATGCCGGAAGCTGAAGCATTTATTGATGTCAATGACCGAGGCCATAATTTCGGTGACGGTGTTTTTGAAATTGTGCCGGTTTATAACGGACGCTGCTTCGCTTTGCTGCCGCATATGAACAATTTATTCGATTCCGTAATCGCCGTAAAAATCCCCGGCGTTTACATGATTGAAGAGCTGGTAGAGTTCCATGAAAGCCTGCTGGCCGCAACCGGTCTGAAGGACTGCGAAATCTATACTCAGGTAACCCGTGGCAGCGGTGCTTATGCCCTGTCCTATCCTGAGCAG